>MTLC01003125.1_pt1 | contig 58894 bp, 54 predicted proteins | sample 1982451 | NCBI WGS metagenome assembly MTLC01 (sample SAMN05710165, study PRJNA340218) | biofilm metagenome | isolation source: sample SPH anode biofilm adapted to +100 mV | place: USA | collected 2012-02-03 | reverse complement strand
AATTATTAACCAAAAACGGTCAACGTGATTTAGGCATTAACAAACCTGAAACCTGAAACCTGAAACCTGAAACCTGAAACTTGAAACTTGAAACCTGAAACTTTATAAACTTAACAAACTCTCAAACTAAACAAATATGTACCAAGACTTTAAATCACATTTACAAACCGAACTGAAAAACATACACGAAGCCGGCTTGTACAAAAACGAACGGATTATTATTTCCCCACAGGGAGCCGTTATCCGCGTTTCTGACGGAAAAGAAGTGCTTAACTTTTGCGCCAACAACTATCTGGGGCTTTCAGACAACCAACAACTGAAAGATGCCGCTAAAAAAGCCATTGACACACACGGTTACGGAATGTCGTCCGTGCGGTTTATTTGTGGAACGGGCGACCTACACAAAGAACTTGAAGCGGCTATCTCTAATTTTTTCGGCACGGAAGATACTATTTTGTATGCCGCTTGCTTTGATGCTAACGGTGGAGTATTTGAACCGCTTCTTAGCGAAGAAGACGCTATTATTTCCGACGCGCTTAACCACGCTTCCATTATTGACGGCGTGCGCCTTTGTAAAGCCCAACGCTACCGCTACGCCAACGCCGATATGGCTGACCTTGAAGAACAACTGAAAAAGGCTCAGGCACAGCGCTTCCGCCTGATTGTTACCGATGGCGTGTTCTCTATGGACGGAAACGTGGCGCCATTAGACAAAATTTACGAACTTGCCAATAAATACAACGCCATGATCATGGTGGATGAAAGCCATTCCGCCGGTGTGGTAGGCAACACAGGACGCGGCGTTACAGAACGCTATAACCTGAAAGGAAAAGTGGAAATCATTACCGGAACACTCGGAAAAGCTTTTGGTGGCGCTATCGGCGGTTTTACCACCGGAAAAAAAGAAATCATTGACTTGCTGCGCCAACGCTCGCGCCCATACCTCTTCTCCAACTCTATCCCGCCGATGGTGGCGGCAGCGGGCATCAAAATGTTTGAAATGATGGACCAGACCAACGAGCTGCAAGATAAGCTGCATGCCAATACCGAATATTTTGTAGGAAAAATGAAAGCCGCCGGTTTTGACATAAAACCAACAGAATCCGCTATTTGCGCCGTAATGCTTTACGATGCCAAATTATCGCAAGATATGGCATCAAAACTGCTGGAAGAAGGCATTTATGTTACCGGATTCTACTATCCCGTAGTTCCGAAAGGACAAGCCCGCATCCGCGTACAAATTTCCGCCGCTCACGAACGCAAACATTTAGACAAATGTATTGCCGCGTTTACCAAAATAGGAAAAGAATTAGAAGTAATCAAATAATAAGTTTGCAGTTTATGGTTTGCAGTCCTAAATTTCCAAAAGACACGACAAACTGTAAACTGCATACTTCAAACTGCAAACTAATAACATGAAGGCTCTTGTAAAAAAATATCCCGAAAAAGGAATTTGGATGGAAGATGTTCCGGTTCCTGAAATCGGCATTAACGATGTATTGATAAAAATCAAGAAAACCGCTATTTGCGGCACGGATTTACATATTTATAAATGGGACGATTGGGCGCAAAAAACCATTAAAACGCCCATGACCATCGGACACGAGTACGTGGGAGTGGTAGTGGACAAAGGCGCGGGTGTGCAAAACGTAAAAATCGGCGACCGCGTAACAGGCGAGGGTCACATTGCCTGCGGACATTGCCGAAATTGTCGGCGCGGCAAGCTGCACGTGTGCGAAAACACCATCGGCGTAGGCGTAAACCGCGATGGCGCTTTTGCTGAGTACCTCGCCATTCCGGAATCAAACGTGGTGCATTTGGACAGCCGCATTCCTGATGAAATCGCTTCCATTATGGATCCGTTCGGGAACGCTACGCATACGGCACTTTCGTTTCCGCTGATAGGCGAAGACGTACTGATTACAGGCGCGGGACTTATCGGAACCATGGCGGTAGCTATCTGCCGGTTTGCCGGCGCGCGACACATTGTGGTAACGGATTTAAGCGATTACCGTTTAGAAATTGCAAAAAAAATGGGCGCTACACTCACCGTTAATCCCAAAAAAGGCGAAACCATTGAAGGAGCTATTCAGCAATTGAAAATGCACGGTTTTGATATTGGACTGGAAATGTCCGGTTCACCCCAAGCGTTTCAGGGAATGATAAAAAATATGTACAACGGTTCCAAAATTTCACTACTCGGAATTTTACCCAACAACACCACGGTGGATTGGAATGAAATTATCTTTAAAGCCCTCACACTTAAAGGCATTTATGGACGCGAAATGTGGGAAACTTGGTATCAAATGGAACAAATGTTGATACAAGGACTGGATTTAACGCCTGTGATTACGCACCGTTTCAGCATTGATGATTTCCAAAAAGGATTTGACGTGATGGAAAGTGGCGAGTGCGGTAAAGTGATTTTGAGCTGGGAATAAAATGTAATTACGAATTATCAATTACGAATTACGAGAATATTCTCTGATTTTTATTGCAAGAAAACAAGCACCTAATTTCTTTTCATAACGTATATAAAACGAACAAAAATCCCCGAAAACTTATTGCTTTCGGGGATTTTATTTTTGAAATATTTTAACGAAAAAAGATTCATATTAATTCGTAATTGTCAATTCGTAATTGTTTAGTCCCTTCTTCCCATAAAAATCATGATATAATAAAACAAAGTGGCTAAGGAACCCAACGCAGCAACCACATAAGTGTATGCGGCCGACTTCAAAGCGCTTTTAGCATCATTTTGAGTTTCATAGCTTGTAATGCCGGATGTGTCTAACCAAGCCAACGCACGACGACTGGCGTCAATCTCTACCGGAAGCGTTACAATACTGAAAAGCGTAGTCGCGGCAAAAAGAATGATGCCTATCAACAACAATTGAGGGAATACGTTTAACATCAAAATCCCGCCTAATAAAATCCAAGTTAGCCATTTGGAAGATACGGTTACTACCGGAACAAGTTTTGAGCGTAATTGTAACGGGGCATAAGCCACAGCGTGCTGCACGGCGTGACCGGTTTCGTGGGCGGCTACGGCAGCGGCGGCTACGCTATTGGTAGCATATACGGGTTCGCTAAGATTGATAGTTTTATCCGTGGGATTATAGTGGTCAGTCAATTGACCCGGAGTGGAGATTACTTGTACATCATAAATGCCATTGTCCCGCAGCATTTTTTCCGCTACTTGTTTTCCGGTCATTCCGTTGGTGGTGGGAATTCTGGAAAATCTTTTAAATTTTGATTGTAAACTCGCTTGGACTATCCAACTTAACAAAGCGATAACACCAAAAAGAATATAAGGTAAATAAGATACGTGTTGTTGATACTCTTGCATAATGGTAAATTTGAATATTAATACTGTGTTTATTCATAACAAAATACACGCCAAAAAGTTGCATACTAAATCTCGGTGCTTAAACTCGCATAATAACAGGCATTCAGTATGACAAATTGTCAATAGAAATTCTTTTCAGCACACAAAAAAATCCCATCAAACTTTTAGATTATCGTGTGACGGGATTTTTTTATAAAATACTTTTTTTTTAATCCTGATAGCGAACAATGGTTTGATCTCTATCCGGTCCTACGGAAACAATCGTAATAGGCACTTCCAGTTCTTCTTCCAAAAAGCTGATGTAAGCGTTCAGTTCTTCGGGAAATTCGTCTTCGGTTTTGATGCCGGTTAAATCGGTTTTCCATCCGTCTAATTCCACAAAAACGGGTTCAGCGCCATTGTTCAGGTCAAAAGGAAAAGTTTCCGTTTCTTTGCCGTCAATTTTATAGGCTACACACGCTTTGATGGTGTCAAAATCGCTTAACACATCGCTCTTCATCATAATCAGCCTGTTTACGCCGTTAATCATAATGGCGTATTTCAGCGCTACGAGGTCAATCCAGCCGCAACGACGCGGACGTCCTGTTACAGATCCAAATTCGTTGCCGTTTTTACGCATTAAATCGCCATCGGCATCTAATAATTCGGTAGGAAACGGTCCGCTGCCCACGCGGGTACAGTAAGCTTTGAAAATGCCGTACACATTGCCGATGTTTCGCGGCGCTACGCCCAATCCGGTACAAGCCCCCGCGCAAACGGTATTTGAAGAGGTTACAAACGGATAAGACCCGAAATCAATGTCCAGCATGGTGCCTTGCGCGCCTTCGGCTAAAATGGGTTTTTCTGCTTTCAGCACGCTGTTTATAAACACCTCACTGTCAATAAACTCGAATTGTTTTAGTTTTTCTATTCCCGCAAACCATTCTTTTTCCAGTTCCGGCAAGTTATATTCTAAATCGTAATGTTTCAGAATATCCAAGTGCCGTTGGATGGCAGCGCTGTATTTTTCCTCAAAATTATGCAGTATATCCCCCACGCGTAAACCGTTGCGGCTTACTTTATCGGTATAAGTAGGACCAATGCCTTTGCCCGTGGTGCCGATTTTCCCGGTTCCTTTTGCGGTTTCATAAGCCTTGTCCAGCAAACGGTGAGTAGGCAGAATAAGGTGCGCTTTTTTGGAAATTTTTAGTCGTTCCGTGAGCGGATGCCCCGATTTTTCGAGCGCTTCTACTTCCTCTTTAAACAGTGCAGGGTCGAGCACCACACCATTACCGATTACATTTACCTTATCGCCTTGAAATATACCGGACGGAATGGAACGAAGCACGAATTTTTGACCTTCAAATTCCAATGTATGACCCGCGTTAGGTCCACCCTGAAAACGTGAAATCACATCATAACGGGGCGTAAGCACGTCCACTACTTTTCCTTTTCCTTCGTCTCCCCATTGAAGACCTAATAATACATCTACTTTCATTTTTTTTATATATAAACCCACTGTTCCACCCTCAAAAAAAGGGAATTTTGGGCATTGATTGTTATTTTTTATTAGATTTAAGATTTTCAGAACACAGAAATCGGAACATTTAACCTAAAACCTGAAACCTAAAACCTAAAACCTGAAACTTGAAACCTGAAACCTGAAACTTGAAACCTGAAACCTGAAACTTGAAACTTGAAACAGCCGAACTATTTCCCGTCCTTGCATTTTTTGCACATTCCATAAAGATACAGTGAGTAGTGCGTAGGTATGAAACCGGAAAATTTCTTGCTCTGAATAGCAGTACGTATATTTTTGTCAGAAAACTCCTTCACTTTCCCGCATTTAGTACACACCAGATGATGATGAATGGCGGCGCCAAATGTTTTTTCGTACTGTGCCACTTGCTCCCCAAACTGATGTTTGACAATCAAACTACAGTCCAACAATAGTTCCAGCGTATTGTAAATGGTAGCTAAACTTACCCGGTAACGGTCTTGCATCATATTATAGAGCGTTTCCGCGTTAAAGTGCCCTTCATGCGCGTAAATTTCTTCCAGAATATTATAACGTTCCGGTGTTTTTCGGTGTTTTTTTTCAATCAAATATTGATCAAAGATTTCCTTAATATGTTCAAACGTGTTATCTTCTTTCATTTGCGATGTTATTTTTCTGAAAAACAAACAAGCAACAAATATACTAAATTTAACTGAAACGGGATATTAAAAATCCAAAAAAGACATTTCTTGTTTTATCTCCGCAAGTGTGTAACGATAACTCTCTTTTTCAGAATATTCCTTGATTTCAAGTTTACTCAGAATGATTTCTGAAAAATCTTTTCCATTTCTACAAAGGCGTGCCAAACACACCGCAATTGATTTGTATAAGTGAAAATTATCCGTATCCAATAACGCTGCGGCTCTCTCCGTAATTTCTTTCGTCTGGTCAGCATTTATCTGTTCCCTTATGCGTGCTATCAGCGTAAAACCGACAATTTGAGTCCAACTATTTTCGGTAAAAATACATTTTACCCCCCACCCCGCGGCATACGGAAGTTTGGAAAAAAGATTCATACACGCCTGTTCGACTAATTCTATTTGATGGATGTCTCCCAGCCAATCTTCGGCAAACTTTTCCGTAAATTTATCCACCGGTTGAATAAGGGTGGCAAGAATCATCGTTTCGCGTATTTTAAGCGCCCAAAGTCGCTGTGCTAAATCATGGTTGGGCGAGTAGTGCGTGGCTATTTCCTTCAAACGAGGTATTTGCACACCATAATTTTGCTTATAAACCACCCCCATTTCTTTCATCGTGTCAGAAACCACACCATTCATTGACAGGCGGATTTTTCTGCGGATTTCTTTGAGAGTTTGCTCTATTTCGGGGTTTTGTATAAAGTATTTCATCTTTTATAAGTCGATGGTCAGTAGTCAATAGTCAGTAGTGGGCAGTAACATCTTTAATTAATAATTCGTAATTCGTAATTCGTAATTCATGATTAAAAATTTGCATAAAAATTTGCACAATAGCGAACAAGGTATTATCTTTGCACCCGCAACAAAATATGGTGGTTGTAGCTCAGTTGGTTAGAGCGTCGGATTGTGGTTCCGAAGGTCGCGGGTTCGAACCCCGTCTTCCACCCTGCAAAAAGGAAATTCAGTAATGAGTTTCCTTTTTTTTATTTGTCTAAAATACAGGTATCGCTTAAAATTTCTGACAAAATTAAGCCTTTTTTCTTGAATTTGAAACCAAAAACATACAAAAAAAAGTATTATCTTTGCCGTTCATTTAAATTAGAACTAAAATTTTATACAAAATGCAAGTATTGAAATTTGGCGGGACTTCCGTAGGTTCGGCAGCCCGTATGAAAGACGTGGCAAAGCTAATTTTAGCTGATAAAAAACAAAAAATAGTGGTACTTTCGGCTATGTCAGGTACAACCAATAGCTTAGTGGAAATTTCAGACTATTTTTATAAAAACAATCCCGATGGCGCGTTGGAAAAAATCAATGTGCTTCAACATAAGTACGATAGCGTAATAGAGGAACTTTACGTTACGGAAGAAAAGAAAAATGCCGCCAAAGAAATTATACATGGAATTTTTGATTATATCCGCTCTTTTTCAAAAAATATTTTTACCATTTTTGAAGAAAAAGCCATTTTAGCGCAAGGCGAATTGCTTTCCACCAACTTATTTCAACTTTATTTGGAAGAAACAGGCGTTAACAGCGTGTTGTTACCCGCGTTAGACTATATGCGCATCGACAAAAACGCTGAACCCGATACCGCTTTTATTGCCGAAAATTTAAATGAATTATTAAAACAGCACCCTAACAACGAGTTATATATTACGCAAGGTTACATTTGCCGTAATTTTTACGGTGAAATTGACAACCTTCAACGTGGCGGCAGTGACTATTCCGCTTCACTTATCGGTGCGGCGGTAAAAGCCGACGAAATTCAGATATGGACAGATATTGACGGCATGCATAACAATGATCCACGCTATGTAGAAGGAACAAAACCTGTGCCCTTTCTACACTTTGAAGAAGCTGCCGAGTTAGCGTATTTCGGCGCTAAAATCCTGCATCCCACCTGCATTTTGCCAGCGAAACTTCATAATATTCCGGTAAGATTACTTAATACGATGGAACCCGAGGCACACGGTACGCTGATTTCCAACAAAACAGCCCGTGGCGTGATTGAAGCGGTGGCAGCCAAAGACAATATTACTTCTATCAAGATTAAATCGGGCAGAATGTTACTGGCGCACGGATTTATGCGTAAGGTTTTTGAGATTTTTGAGAAGCACCAAACCTCAGTGGATATGGTTACTACCTCAGAAGTAGGTGTTTCCGTTACCATTGACAACGCTAAAAAGTTAGAAGAAATTGTCAACGACTTGAAAAAACTCGGCACAGTAACCGTGGACAGCGACATGGTGATTATCTGCATTGTAGGCGATATGCCATACGAAAATGTAGGCTTCCAAGCCCAAATAGTAAGCGCGCTCAAAGATATTCCGGTACGGATGATTTCTTATGGTGGAAGTAATTACAATGTATCCGTTCTTGTGAAAGCGGAAGATAAAAAACGAGCGCTAAACTCTTTGAGCAAAGCGTTGTTTTAAATATTTGATAAAAAACACAAACTTTTAATAGGGAACGGCGGATTTTTTCCGCCGATTTTTACTTAGGCGATTCCAAATCGCCTATCCCTATAAAAAAATTACATTGAAAAAAGAAATAACTAATTTATGATTAAAGGTAATTTCCCCATAGATAAATTTCGCCAAATTCAAACGCCGTTTTATTATTACGATTTGGATTTGCTGCGAGAAACATTGGCAAAAGTAAACAAATGCACGCAGTCGCACCCGTTTCAAGTGCATTACGCGATGAAAGCCAACGTAAATCCAAGCGTTTTACGCGAAATAAAAAACGCCGGGCTGGGTGCAGACTGTGTGAGTGGCGGCGAAGTGCAGGCTGCCATGGATGCGGGTTTTCCGGCGTCTAAAATTGTTTTCGCGGGCGTAGGAAAAGCGGATTGGGAAATAAATTTGGCATTGGATAACGATATTTTTTGTTTCAATGTGGAAAGCGTACCGGAATTGGAAGTAATCAATGAATTAGCCGCAGCCAAAGGTAAAACCGCGCAAGTAGCATTGCGCATCAACCCCAACGTGGACGCGCATACACATCACAACATCACTACCGGATTGAACGAAAATAAATTCGGCATCAATATGGAAGATATTGATAAAGTAACCGCTATTTTACCAAATTTGAGAAATGTGAAATTAATTGGCATTCATTTTCACGTAGGCTCACAAATTACGGATATGACCGTGTTTCATAATCTGTGTGTGCGTTTTCAGGAAATTCAGGAAACTTTTGACAGAAAAAACATATCCTTTGAACATATCAATTTTGGTGGCGGCTTAGGTATTAACTATGAGCATCCGAACCATTTCAGCGTGCCGGAATTTGAAAGCTATTTTAAAACCTACATTGAACATTTAGAACTTCGCCCCGGGCAAACCTTGCATTTTGAACTCGGGCGTTCTATTGTAGCACAATGCGGCACATTGATTTCAAGAGTTTTATACGTGAAAGAAGGTTCTACTAAAAAATTCGTAATCGTGGACGCGGGTTTTACCGATTTAATCCGCCCCGCGCTGTATGAGGCTTTTCATCGTATAGAAAACCTCACGTCCGACCGTGCGGAAGAGGTGTATGATGTGGTAGGACCTATCTGTGAATCTTCCGACGTATTTATCAAGAATTGGCGGATGAACGGCGCCAAACGCGGCGATTTGCTTGCTTTCCGTTCTGCCGGCGCGTATGGCGAAATTATGGCTTCGCAATATAATCTACGCGCGTTGCCGAAAGGATATACATCGGAACAGCTTCATTCAATTACGAATTAGAAATTACGAATTACGAATTTAGCCCATAAACCGCACCTCGTTTAATCGGCAACTAATCGATTTATGGTTTGTTGCCTCAATGAAAAATATTATAATTCTTGAAAATTTCATATTCCTTTTTCTTGAAAATTAAACTAAAAAAAATCCCCTCATGAGGGGATTTTTTTGTATATTTGTTGATTAAAATTAGTGCGTATGGATATTTTTACATTTCACTTCACCTGGCTTGAAATCAGCATTTTAGCCGCCATTCTTACAGCGTTCAGCATTCAATTATATTACTACCTGCGTTATTTCAACGGCATTATCCGTCAAAAAAGAAGAATAAAAAACGGTAAAGTGAATTTTGAAACCTCGCTTCCCCCCGTTTCTGTCATTATCTGCGCCCGCGATGAGGAAGAAAATCTGCGTAAATTTCTACCGCTGGTATTAGCGCAAAATTATCCTGATTATGAGGTGATTGTAATTAATGATGGTTCTTATGATAATACGGAAGATTACTTGGCGCTAATGGTCAAGGAACATGCGCATCTAAAAACATCCTTCGTGCCAAAAGAGACAAAGAGCGTGAGCACCAAGAAATTAGGCATTACCATTGGCGTAAAAGCCGCTAAAAACGATTTACTGCTTTTTACCGATGCTGACTGTATGCCGGAAAGCGACCGTTGGATTAGCTCTATGGTGCGTAATTTTCATTCGGAAACTGAGTTTGTACTCGGTTACGGCGGGTATCTTAAAAAGAAAGGTTTCCTGAATAAGCTTATTAAATACGATACCCTTTTTATCGCCATTCAGTACCTTGGAATGGCTGTGGCACGCCGTCCGTACATGGCAGTAGGACGCAATATGGCGTATCGGAAAGAAACTTTTTATAACCTGAAAGGCTTTGCCACCACGCTGAATATGATATCCGGCGATGATGATATGATGATTCAGCGTGGCGCCGACGAACAGAACACCGAAGTGGAAATTTCACCCGAAAGTGTAACGTGGTCAGAGCCAAAGAAAACCTTCAAGCAGTGGTACGTGCAAAAAGAGCGTCATCTTTCCGTTTCAGAACATTACAAAAAAACAAGCAAACTTCGTTTAGCCATGGAGCCTCTTAGCCGAGGATTATTTTACGCAGGCATTATTTTGACCGCTATCTTCGGAAACATCATCAGTATAGGCGTTGCTGCCTTTTTTCTATTGTCAAGATACGCCATTCAGGCTGTAACAATCAATAAATCAGCCAAACAATTAGGGGAAGACCGTTTTTACGCGCTTATTCCGTTATTTGATATTTTTCTGCCGTTAGTTTCACTGTACATCCTTATTTTTGAAAAGAAAAACAGGGATAAGGTAAAGTGGAAATAGAAATTTTAGTAATACAAGTCATCACATTCACACTCATACAGCCGACTATCCCACTTACGGATTGTCGGCTGCGTTTTATCTGATTATTGTATCCAAATCTAACTCTTCTCACTTCTATTTTCCAATATTTTATCGTATTTTTGCGGTGTACAATATAACTTAGCACACTTAGCTACTTTTCGAAAAAACATACAATAAATGAGTAATCAAACCAAAATAAAAACCGAAATTTACGCCGAAACTGCCGTATTGGTGGGGCTTATCACACCTGACCAGCCCGAAGAACGCGCCAAAGAGTATTTGGACGAATTGGCTTTTTTGGCAGAAACAGCCGGCGCCGAACCCAAAAAACTTTTTTTCCAACGATTGGATTATCCGCACCCGAATACGTTTGTAGGTCCCGGAAAATTGGAAGAAATAAAAAATTACATCCGTGAAAACGATATTTGGCTGGTAATTTTTGACGATGAACTCTCGCCGCGTCAGTTGCGCAACATCGAAAAGGAATTGAAATTAAACGATTTAAATGCCTTGCAGGACGTTATGGTGTTGGATCGCACCAATTTAATTTTGGATATTTTCGCGAAACGAGCTCAAACCGCCAACGCCAAAACACAGGTGGAATTGGCTCAATATCAATACCTTTTACCACGCTTAACCCGTATGTGGACGCACTTGGAACGTCAGCGAGGCGGTGGAATCGGGATGTACGGACCGGGCGAAACGCAGCTTGAAACCGACCGACGCATCATCCTGAAAAAAATATCGCTTTTGAAAGAGGACTTGAAAAATATCGACAAACAAATGTCCACACAACGCAAAAATCGCGGAAAAATGGTGCGTGTGGCGTTGGTGGGTTACACCAATGTGGGCAAATCCACTTTGATGAACCTGCTCAGCAAATCGGACGTTTTTGCGGAAAATAAGCTGTTTGCCACGCTGGACACTACGGTAAGAAAGGTAATCATTGACAATCTTCCGTTTCTACTATCTGATACCGTGGGTTTTATCCGAAAACTGCCGCATCATTTGATTGAATCTTTCAAATCCACGCTTGATGAAGTGCGCGAAGCCGATTTACTGCTTCACATAGTGGATATTTCACATCCGAACTTTGAAGAGCAGTTGGAAATTGTCAATGAAACGCTGAAAGAACTCGACAAAACAGAGAAACCGATGATATTGGTTTTCAATAAAATAGACGCGTTTACCTACACGCCGAAAGAAGAAGACGACCTCTCACCCATAAAGCGTGAAAACATTTCCTTGGAAGAATTTGAAAAAACGTGGATGGCAAAAATGCACGACAATTGCATTTTTATTTCCGCCAAAAATAAAATCAATATTGATGAACTGAAAGAATTAGTGTATCAAAAAGTGAAAGAAATACACATTGAACGTTATCCATACAACGATTTTTTATTTGAACGGTATGAAGATATTTCTGATGCCGGAACAACGGTTTCCTAACCGTTGAAAAAAAATACACCTTTAATTGAAAAATTTTACTTTGCCAAAGTTCCAAACTTTGCCAAAGTTACTTCATAATCAACTCAACATGTCAAGTTACAGAAACCTCACGGACAAAGAAATAGCCACGATGGTGGTGTACGGCTGCACAGCGGAAAATTGGAAAAACGTGCAGGTAGCCGAGAATTTTAAGCCCGATTTTATATCCAATGTCCATTTTTCCGGGGATATACGACTGGGAACATTTGAAAAAATATTTGAACTGCAAGGCGGTTTCAAAAAACACAGTGGCATTTACAACTGTTCTTTGCACAACTGCACGGTGGGAAACGACGTGTACATCGATAAAATACACAATTACATTGCTAATTATAATATTGGCGACGATTGTTACATCGAAAACATAAATCAAATATTGGTGGACGGCGAAACCTGCTTTGGAAACGGCGTAAACGTACCGGTAATGAACGAAACGGGTGGGCGGGAAATTCCCATTTACAACGAGCTTTCGGCGCCATTGGCATACATTCTTACCTTTTATCGCCACCGTCCCGAGTTGATAAAATCGTTGCAGGAAAAAATTAACGCGTATGCGAAAACGATTTGTTCCTCTCAGGGCAAGATAGGCGCTCATGTAGAAATTATCAACTGCGGACGCATTAAAAACGTATGGATAGGTGATTACACCACCATTAAAGGGGCATCCAACCTAAAAAACGGCAGCATAAACAGCACACACAAAGCACCCGTAGTGATTGGTTCGGGTGTAAAATGTGCCGATTTTATCCTCAGTTCCGGGGTGAGTATTACTGATTCCACGCTTATTTCCAAATGTTTTGTGGGACAAGGATGTATTTTTGACAAACATTATTCGGCGCTTGACTCGGTGTTTTTCTCTAACTGCCAAGGGATGCACGGCGAAGCCACCGCCATTTTTGCCGGTCCGTACACCGTTACGCACCACAAATCCACGTTGCTTATTGCGGGAATGTACTCGTTTCTCAATGCCGGAAGCGGTTCTAACCAAAGCAACCACATGTATAAACTCGGTCCCATTCATCAGGGCGTTGTAGAGCGCGGTTCTAAAACCACCAGTGACTCGTACCTGCTTTGGCCCGCCAAAATAGGTGCGTTTACGCTGGTGATGGGGCGGCACACTTCTCACTCGGACACTTCGGATTTGCCTTTTTCTTACCTAATAGAAAAAGCTACGGAAAGTTACTTGGCGCCGGGCGTAAACCTGCGCAGCGTAGGCACTATCCGTGACGCGCAAAAATGGCCCAAACGCGATAATCGGCACGACGATGTGAAACTTGACCCCATCAATTTCAATTTGCTCAGCCCTTACACCATTCAAAAAATGATGAAAGGAATAGAAACGCTGGAAAACCTAAAAAAAATATCGGGCGAAACCACCGAACTTTACAGTTACCAAAACTGTAAAATCAAGAAATCATCCCTCGAAAAAGGAATTGAATTGTATAAAATCGGGATTTTTAAATTTTTAGGCAATACACTTATCAGCAAAATTCAGAAAACAAACGCTGCCAATTTTGATGAGCTGAAAAAAACATTGAGCAAAAAAGAAAAACACGGCGTCGGCGATTGGATTGACCTTGCCGGACTGATAGCCCCCAAAGCGGAAGTGGAAAAACTACTGAATGAGATTGAAAAAAAGAAATCGACACTTACAGATATTCAACAAGAATTGGAAAAAATGCACCGTAATTATTACGAGTATGAGTGGACGTGGGCACAGGAAAAATTAGAAAAATATTGGAATAAGCCGATAAAAGAGATTGAGAAAGAAGAGATTATATCGCTTATTGAACTATGGAAAAAATCGGTGGTAAAATTGGACGAATTGATTTATGAAGATGCTAAAAAAGAGTTTAACCTCAGCTCAAAAATCGGGTTTGGGGTGGACGGTAACGAAGAGCAAAAACACAAAGATTTTGAATCGGTGCGCGGCACCTTTGAAAACAATCCGTTCGTAAAAGAAGTATTGAACCACATTCAAATAAAAACCGAATTGGGCGATAAAACCATAGCAACCATTAAAAGATTATAAATCCCTCTGTATGAAAAAACTTATTTTAATGCGTCACGGCAAAGCCGAATATGCCGATGCCGAAACGGACGATTACGACCGCTCATTAACCGAGCGAGGCAAAAGAAACGCCGCAGAAACGGGAAATTTCATACTGAAACAACTCACCACTGCACCCGATTTAATTTTCAGTTCAGAGGCAAAACGAGCGTTAAGCACGGCGATGATTGCGGCTGAACAATTAAATTATCCTACGGATAAAATCAGAGTGGAAGACGGACTGTATTTAGCTTCCGCGTCCAGAATGCTTAAATATATTAAAACAATCTCTTCGGAAACAGACAGTTGCTTGTTGGTGGGACATAATCCGGGGTTGACGGATTTGATAAACATTTTTGGGGGGCGGTTAGATAATCTGCCCACCGCGTCCGCTGTTTGTTTTGAGTTTGATATGGACAATTGGCAGGAAATCACGCCCGATAAGGCAAAATTCTGTTGGATGGAATTGGCGAAATGATAAAACTAACTTTCGTATTTATTCAGCCACAACGTGGCAAAAGCAATAGCGTAGGGTAGAGCCCTACGAATAATAGGATACATTTGATCTCTAAGCGCTGAAAGCGCGAAAGCTGTGCTTATGCCCTTTCAGGGCGTCTTCTATTTCATCATATTATCGTAGGGCGTTGCCCTACGCTGTAAGCTGACAGGCTTTCAGCCTTATTTTTTAATTTGAGGAAGTCATTATTTCAATTTTACTTAATTGCTTGTTTAGATATTATAAGATTTTATTTCTAAAACAAAAATCTATGTACATTGATTACTACAAAGTGCTGGAAGTGGATAAAAGCGCTTCGCAAGACGACATAAAAAAGGCATACCGCAAACTTGCCCGTAAGTTTCATCCGGACGTGAATCCCAACGACAACGAAGCAAAACGCCACTTTCAGGAAGTGAATGAAGCCAACGAAGTGCTCAGCGACCCCGAAAAACGAAAAAAATACGACCAATATGGCGAAAACTGGAAACACGCCGACGAATTTGAGAAACAAAAACAGCAAGGATACGGCGGCAGTGCGGGTCAGCAAGGTCAATATCAATATTACGACGGTGGTTTTTCGGGCGCTGATTTTGAGGCGGGCGGTTTCTCTGATTTTTTTGAGCAAATGTTTGGTACAACGGCAGGCGGAAGCCGCGGCAGAAGCGGACGTTCCACCCGTTTTCGAGGACAGGATTTTAACGCGGAACTGCATCTTAATCTTACGGATGTGTATGAAACCAAGAAACACACTATCACCGTACAAGGTAAAAACATCCGCTTAACCATTCCCGCCGGTGTGGAAAACGGACAAACCATCAAAATAGCCGGATATGGCGGTGCAGGCGTAAATAAGGGACCGAACGGCGACTTGTACATCACCTTTGTTATCACCAACAACACCTCTTTCAAACGGTTGGGTAACGACCTGCACACCACTGCCGACATCGACTTGTACACCGCTGTGCTTGGTGGCGAGGTAGTAATTGACACCATGAGCGGAAAGGTAAAAATGAAAGTGGCGGAAGGTACGCAAAACGGCGCAAAAGTAAAATTGAAAGGCAAAGGTTTTCCGGTTTACAAGCAAACGGGAAATTTTGGCGATTTATACGTTACTTACCGCGTAAAAATTCCTACCCACTTAACCGCGAAACAAAAAGAGCTTTTTACCCAACTCTCTAACTCTTAAAAAAATGCCTGCTATGAATAAAAATAAAATGATATCCGTAAATGACATTTGCACCATTCATCGGTTAGAAACCTCTTTTATGCAGTCCATTCAAGCCACCGGACTGATAGAAATAGTTACCGTAGAAGAGGAACAGTACATTTTCGAGGACGATTTGAAAGAGCTGGAAAGCATTGTGCGGCTTTATAACGATATGGACGTAAATCTGGAAGGCGTGGAAGTTATTCATCGATTGCTTCAACGTATTAATACCATGCACAATGAAATAATCACGCTGAAAAACCGCTTGGACTTTTACGAAGAAAAAATAGAATCGTAGGGACAAGCCGCGACTTGCCCCCACGTATTTATTTTACATATTTCAGATTGTGTCCCATACGCTCTTTCTTGGTTTCCATATAAAAAGCGTTGTATTTATTAGGGGCTATTTCCAGCGGAAGATTTTCCACGATAGAAAGCCCGTATGCTTCCAGACCGATGCGTTTTTTGGGATTATTAGTCATCAGGCGGATTTTGCTCACGCCCACCGCGCGCAGAATTTGCGCGCCCACGCCATAATCGCGTTCATCGGCATTGAAGCCCAAATGGATATTGGCATCCACGGTATCCAACCCCTCTTCTTGTAATTTATAAGCTTTTATTTTATTCATCAGCCCGATGCCTCTGCCTTCCTGATTCATATACACAATCACGCCCCTACCCTCTTTCTCAATCATTTCCATGGCTTTGTGCAGTTGTTCGCCGCACTCGCAGCGCATGGAACCGAAAATATCCCCCGTAACGCAAGAGGAATGCACACGCACCAAAACAGGTTCGTCTTTTTCCCACTCACCTTTTATCAGGGCGATGTGTTCCTGTCCGTTGGATGTTTGGCGGAAAGGTATCAACTTAAAGTGTCCGTATTTAGTGGGCATATTTACCGTTTCACCTTTTTCTACGAGCGATTCTTTCCGGATACGGTAAGCGATTAAATCTTCGATGGAAATGATTTTCAGACCGAATTTTTCCGCTACTTCAAACAGTTGTGGCAAACGCGCCATGGTACCGTCTTCGTTCAGAATCTCAATCAAGGCGCCGGCAGGGAAAAGTCCGGCTAAACGCGCCAAATCCACAGCCGCTTCGGTATGCCCGGCGCGGCGCAAAACGCCTTTGGTACGGGCACGCAGCGGGAAAATATGTCCCGGTCGTCCAAAAGTTTCGGGGGTGGAAGTGGGCTCGCATATAGCACGAAACGTAGCGGCACGGTCAGCCACTGAAACACCGGTGGTACATCCTTCCAGCTTATCAATGCTGACGGTAAACGGCGTAGTAAAAATAGAGGTATTGTTAGTAACCTGCATATCCAATTCCAACTCATCACAGCGTTCTTCCACAATGGGGGCGCACAGCACCCCACGACCTTCTTTCAGCATAAAATTAACCATTTCGGGGGTTATTTTTTCTGCCGCGCATATAAAATCGCCTTCATTCTCACGGTCTTCGTCATCTACTACGATAACGAATTTCCCGTCTTTAATATCCTGAATGGCTTCTTCAATTGTATTTAGTGTTGTTTTCATATTCCAATATCTAACCCCGAGCCCCCAAAAGGGGAATAAGAAAGGGGTCTTTTAAAAATGTGTACTGATTTTTTTTCGGCGATTAGAAATCGCCGCTCCCAAAACCTTTTCGGCGGTTGGAAATCGCTGCTCCCAAAACCTTTTCGGCGATTGGAAATCGCCGCTCCCAAATCAGAATTTATTAGTTAAAAATGAACTCCCAAACTGCGGACTGCGGACTTTTTTCGGCGATTGGAAATCGCCGCTCCCGAATCAGAATTTATTAGTTAAAAATATCCCCAAAAACTTCCGACTTCCGACTTCTAACTTCCGACTTCCGACTTCTGACTTCTAACTTCTTTGAGCGCTTTTACTCCTTTTTTGAAAAATAATTTAATTTTCTCAAATAACTTTTCATATTGTTCGGAACGGAACAGTGTAGCGTCTTTTACCGCTTTATAGGTAAGAAACAGCCCGATAGGCAGTAAAACAGCTGAACTCAGCCACATGCCTTGATACACTTCCCAAAAACCTTCGCGCGCCATTTTCCATCCGGCAGTATCCACAATGTAATACACCACAAACATCAATACCGAAACCACCACAGGCATTCCTAATCCACCTTTGCGGATGATAGCGCCCAGCGGCGCGCCAATAAAAAAGAAGATAAGGCAGGCAAAGGAAAGTGTAAATTTACGATGCCACTCCACCGCATGCCGCCGAACATACACGGTGGGGTCATCCAGCATCATTTTATTGTACTCTATTTTATCTTTCATGGTTTGAGCGCTTTGACGCGCGGAAATCACGGCTTGCTCCATGCGGCTCTGATCCAGCGATAGGAAAAGAGAATCGGGATCTTTAACCCCTTCCTTTTCAGATACAATTATTTTTTCATTATCCGTAACAGCCTTTCCCCCTAAATATCCGGTATTGATGATTTCTTGCGCTTGCTCATTCCCTCTTACTTTCACTATTTTAGATACGGAATCAATGGTTTGAGTCAGCTGTACGATGTTTTTACTCACGTGTTCATTTTTAAATACGGACGCGTCATAACGATTAAAGTCGGTATCAAAATCAATCAGCATCTCCTTAAACTTAAACGTTTCCCGGCGGTAAGGCACATTGTTTGAACTGCCTGCAAAACTTTGTCGTTGAAGGTTTTCAAAGCTTTCTCCGTTGTAAAGGGTTAATTTCAGGTATTTGTTATCGGCGGTAAATTGCACCCTGCCAGAATCAGCGACCATGACCGTGGCATTGTCAAAACCTTGCGTAAAATCATAAATCATCAAATCTTTTAATAGTTTTTTGGAAGGTTCTTTCCCACGCACGTAAAGATTAATGCCATTGATACCGGAATAAAATTCACCCACCGGAATATCAAATTCGGGCGATTTTTGGCGTAAAGAATAGACAAGCGCCCATAGTTTTGATTGGGAAACGGGCAGTACATTGTTAGAAAAGAAGAAACCACTCACACTCAAAAAACCAATAAACACCATAAGTCCGCGCATAATACGGAAAAGGGATACACCAGCCGACTTCATTGCTGTGAGTTCAAAATTTTCCCCTAAGTTGCCAAAAACCATCAACGCTGCCAGCAAAATAGCCAGAGGAAGCGCCATAGGAACGATAGTAAGAGAAGCATACCAGAAAAACTCCGCAATAACGCTCCAAGCTACCCCTTTACCCACCAACTCATTGAGATGCTTCCACGTAAACTGCATCAAAAGAACCAGCATCACAATAAAAAAGGTCATGAAGAAATACGTGAGGAACGATTTCAGCAGGTAAATATCGAGTTTTTTTATTCTAAGCATACTAAAAAAGGCTTACTTTTTAGAGTACAAAGTTAGTTAAAAATAAGCACTATCGCTTTATTGTTTAATATTTATAACCGATGAAAGGTATAGTTATTAGATTTTTTAAATCTTCGGATAAAAATAATCAACGTAGAAGTGGTAACCACCGCTGCCAGCATATCCGAAATAGGCATGGAAAACCACACGCCGTCTAATTTGAAAATGGGCGGAAGAATAAAGAGCAACGGTATAAGAAACAGCACCTGACGGGTTAAGCTCAGGAACATGGCTATTTTGGCTTTACCGATAGACTGGAAGAAATTGGTAAAAACAATCTGTGAACCCACAATAGGATAAAGCAACACAGATATCCGAAGCCCTTCCGCGGCAATATCTTGCAGCGTTTTATCAGAAGTAAACACGCTGATAATGGCGCGCGGGAAAAACACGCCTGCCACGAATCCGACGGTAGAAACCACGGTAGCGGCAATGGCGGTAAGTTTTAACGCTTTGAACATACGGTCATACTGCCGCGCTCCGTAATTAAAACCGAAAACAGGCTGTGCACCTTGGTTTAATCCGATGATAAACATGATAACCAACATGGTAACACTACTGAAAATACCGTACGCGCCCACCGCCAAATCGCCGCCGTACTTTATCAGTGATATGTTGATAATGATAATTATGGCGCTCATAGCTATCTGCATGCTGAACGGCGCCATACCTATGCTTAGGATGGAACGGATAATGGCTTTATCAAACACAAAATTACTTTTCTGAAAATGAACCACCGCGTTTCTCTTAAAGAAATGAGACATTACCCACACGCAACTTACCGTTACCGCCACTGCCGTAGCCAGCGCGGCGCCACGTATACCCCAGTGAAATCCAAAAATAAACACCGGCGCTAACGCCACGTTGATTCCGGCGCTGATAAACATGGTAAGCATCGCTTTTTGCGGATAACCGGACGCGCGCATAATGTTATTAAAGCTATAATTAAACGTGGAAATAAGCATTGCCGGAAGCATAATCTGCATAAACTCCTCGGCGTATTCCACGGTATGAACACTGCCGCCGAAAAGCATCAGAATATCGGTCATAAAAAAATAAGTGATGCTAATAACAATGATCATCAGCACAAAAAGCAACATTGCCGCGTTTCCCAGCACTTTATTGGCTTTTTTATGGTCATTCTGTCCCAGACTGATGGAAATACGCGCCGCGGAACCCGCGCCTACCAACATACCAAAAGCGATTAGGAAGTTCATAAACGGAAAAGTCAGCGCCAACCCCGAAATAGCCAACGCGCCCACGCCTTGTCCGATAAAAATACGGTCAATCACACTGTAAAGTGATGACACCATCGTACCCACAATTGCCGGCAGGGAATATTGCCACAGTAATTTGCCCACAGGCATAGTGGCAAGTTTATTTTCTATCTCGGTTTTTTTATTCATAAATAAAGGGTTACCAAAATAATTCGGTTTCAATTTATTTTTTGTAAAATATTTTTAAAGATAAATTCCTCAAAACTCTAAAAAATCAGAAGTTTGAGGAATTTATTTTCACAAAAGAGTGTAGTGTTATGTTAAGTCTAAAATTTTGTTTTATTATTTCTTAAAAATTTATAAATCAAAACAATACATCTCAAAACTCAGTACTCAATACTCTTAACTTAACAGTAGTTCAAATTTCCTTATTCTAAAAAATCCCATGCAGCAACTGATGCTGTAAAATATAGGTAAACGCCCCCGCAAAATAACCAAGCAACGCTAACCAGCTGATTTTTTTAACGTACCAAAAGAAATTCACTTTTTCCATCCCCATTGCCGCTACCCCGGCTGCCGAACCGATGATAAGGATACTTCCGCCCGTTCCGGCACAGAATGCCAAAAATTCCCACAGATAGCTGTCCATTGGGTATTGCGTGAGGCTGTACATCCCTTGTGTGGCAGCCACTAACGGCACATTGTCAATGACGGCGGAAGCCAGCCCGATAACTATCACGATGATGTTCAAGTTGTGGATTTTCTCGTCCATATATTGCGCCAAAGTGCCCAGTAATCCCGAAGTTTCCAACGCTGCAATCGCCATTAAAATTCCCAAAAAGAAAAGGATGCTCGGCAAATCAATACGTCCCAAGACTTCCACCAGATTACGTCCGAAACGTTTTTCAGCGCCGTCGTCCGTATGCTTGCGGTGCATAATTTCCGTAACAATCCACAAAACGCCCACACCCAGCATCATTCCCATAAACGGCGGAAGGTGGGTAATGGATTTGAATATCGGAACCATTATAAGCATTCCCACCCCGAGGAAAAGGATACTCTGCTGCTGTTTTTTGGAAAGGCTGCTGTATGCCTCGGCTGCCAAAAACGGACGCTCAGCGTTGCCGTTAAGCTGCAAAGAAACCGCAAATAGGGGAATTATCAAGGAAATTAAACTCGGCAAAATAAGTTTTACCATAATATTAACCGTAGAAACCTGTCCGCCAATCCAAAGCATAGTGGTAGTTACATCCCCAATAGGCGTCCACGCGCCGCCGGCATTAGCGGCAATTACTACGATGCCCACGTACAAAAGCCGTGTTTCAGGGTCTTTGATTAACTTACGCAACAATGCCACCATCACAATGGTAGTGGTAAGGTTATCCAAAATAGAGGACATAAAAAACGTAAGAAAACCGATAATCCAAATAAGCGTACGCTTGTTAGTAGACGAAATTTTTTCGGTAATAATTTCAAATCCGTTGTAACTATCCACTAATTCCACAATGGTCATAGCCCCCATCAGGAAAAACAAGATGCTGGAAACATCGCCTAAATGAGTAAGAAGACTTTCATTAACCGCATGTTTATCCCCATTGGATAAGATATAAACTGTCCACAAAAGTACCCCGGTAATCAGCGCGGAAGCGGTTTTGTTAATTTTAATGTTATGCTCTAACGCGATGGCGGCATAACCTACTACGAAGATGATAATGAGAAGAGCGGTCATTGTTTGTAAAAAGCCCCCTAACCCCCATAAGGGGGAATAAGAGGCGGGGTATTAATTGGTTTTTATATGTAAATCATTGTCATTAGTCAATAGTCATTGGTCATTGGTCGTTATGCCCCCAACCCCCCAAAGGGGCTTTCATTGGTCATTGGTCGATAGTTATTTTCAAATTAGCACATTAGCACATTGGCATATTGGCATATTGGCACATTATACTAAGGCATAAACACCCCATTGGACAAATAATATTCAATAATATAAAACAAAGCCCCCGCAAAATACCCGATAATAGCAAGCCAACTAATCTTTTTTACGTACCAAAAGAAATTGACTTTTTCCATGCCCATAGCCGCTACGCCTGCCGCTGAACCAATGATAAGAATACTTCCCCCCGTTCCGGCGCAATAAGCTAAAAATTCCCACAAATAACTATCCATCGGATATTGAGCAATGTCATACATTCCCATGCTGGCAGCTACTAACGGCACATTGTCCACAATGGAAGACAGCACGCCGATAGACATTACAATGGCGCTCATATTTCCAATGGCTTTATTCAAAAATTCTGCCGAATGGTGTAAAATACCCGAAACTTCGAGTGAAGCCACAGCCAGCAAAATTCCCAAGAAGAATAAAATACTCGCCAAGTCAATCCTGCCTAACACTTCAATCATCGTCCTGCCCAACGGTTTGTCTTCTTGCGTAGCGTTATTGTGTCTGCGATGCATAATTTCCAACACCGCCCACATAATGCTTACGCCTAACATCATTCCCATAAACGGCGGAAGGTGGGTAAAAGTTTTAAACACCGGCACATTTATCAACATTAATATTCCCAACAATAAAATAAACGTTTGCTGACCGCGTGTGAGGGTGTGGTAACTTTCCGCCTCCAAAAACGGACGTTCTACTTTTCCTTTCATAGTGAACGAAAGCACCGCCAACGGCACCACCAAACTGATAAGACTGGGCATAAAAATACGCGTAATAATATTCATTGCTGAAATTTGCCCGCCAATCCAAAGCATGGTAGTGGTTACGTCGCCAATGGGGCTCCAAGCGCCACCCGCGTTGGCGGCAATCACTACAATTCCCACAAAAAACAACCGCGTTTCCTGGTCTTTTATAAGTTTGCGTAAAAGCGATACCATAACGATGGTGGTAGTCAGGTTATCCAACGCTGCCGAAAGGAAAAAGGTAAGTAATCCCACAATCCACAACAACGATTTTTTATTTACGGCTGAAATCTTTTCGGTAATTACCTCAAAACCATTATAACTGTCAATGAGTTCCACAATGGTCATAGCGCCCATCAGGAAGAAAAGAATGCCGGACACATCGCCCAAATGCGTAAGTAATTCTTCATTTACCAAATGCTTGTCGCCGTTGGAAAAAATATAAATAACCCACATCAGCACTCCCGTGAAAAGCGCCGATGCTGTTTTATTGATTTTCAGGTTATGCTCTAAGGCAATGGCGGCATAACCAACAATGAAAACGATGATGAGTAGTGTAGTCATTATTGTAAATTTTTATGTGAAAGTTATAGTTGTTTCACGCAAAGGACGCAAAGTTTTTACGCAAAGAGTGCAAAGAAAATTATCAAATATTATTTACAATTCTATGAATACCTTCCTTAAGTTGATATGTATTGAAATTGATAAGTAACGCTAATTTCTTATCTGCCAACCTTAAATATGTTAAGGCTTGTGCAAAATGCAATGGCGCTAAATCCGCAATGGACTTCACTTCTACAATTACTTTATTTTCTACCAAAATATCCAGCCGATAACCTACGTCTTGCTTTATCTCTTTGTAGATAAATGGAATAGGGACTTGGGTTTTTACCTCTAACCCTAATTGTACAAGTTCATAAGCAAGAGCTGCCTCATAAGCAGACTCTAACAATCCTGGACCTATGGCTTTATGAACAGCTAAAGCACATCCGATTATTTTATATGAAATTTCATTTTCTGTCATAAAAAACAAATCAAAAAAATAAGCTTTGTGTTCTTTGCGAAAAACTTTGCGTTCTTTGCGTGAAAATTCGTCTAATCCAATTTCAGCACCGCTAAAAATGCTTTTTGAGGCACTTCTACCGAGCCGATTTGTTTCATGCGTTTTTTCCCTTTTTTCTGTTTTTCCAGCAGCTTGCGTTTACGACTAATGTCGCCGCCGTAACACTTGGCGGTAACGTCTTTACGCACGGCTTTAATGGTTTCGCGCGCAATGATTTTAGCTCCGATGGCGGCTTGTATGGCAATGTCAAACTGTTGGCGCGGGATAAGCTCGCGCAGCTTTTCACACATGCGGCGTCCGAGCGTAACGGCATTGTCCACGTGGATAAGGGAAGATAATGCGTCCACCGATTCGCCATTGAGCAAAATATCCAATTTTATCAATTTTGAAGGACGATAGCCGTTCATGTGGTAATCAAACGAAGCGTATCCTTTGGAAATACTTTTCAGTTTATCGTAAAAATCAAACACAATTTCACCCAACGGCAAATCGTAAATCAGCTCCATGCGGTTGCCTGAAACGTACTCTTGTTTTATCAACTCGCCCCTTTTACCCAAGCACAACGTCATTATCGGTCCGATAAAATCAGTGCGGGTAATTACGGACGCGCGTATGTAAGGCTCTTCTATTTTTTCAATGGCTAAAATATCGGGCAATCCGGCGGGATTATGCACCTCTATAAGTTCCCCTTTTTTAGTGGTGATTTTGTAAGAAACGTTCGGCACGGTGGTAATCACGTTCATATCAAACTCTCTGTCCAAGCGCTCTTGAATGATTTCCATGTGCAGCATACCAAGAAAACCACAGCGGAAACCGAAACCAAGCGCGGCAGAACTTTCCGGCTCAAAGGTGAGCGAAGCATCGTTCAACTGCAATTTTTCCAGCGATGAGCGTAAATCTTCAAAATCTTCCGTTTCAATAGGATAAACTCCGGCAAACACCATCGGCTTTACCTCTTCAAAACCTTCGATGGCTTTATCGCACGGGCGTTTTACGTGGGTAATGGTATCGCCCACTTTTACTTCTTTGGATGTTTTGATACCCGAAATAATGTAACCCACGTTTCCGGCGCTCAGCTCTTGTTTGGGTACCATATCTAATCTGAGAATACCCACTTCATCTGCCTCATATTCTTTCCCGGTTGCCACGAATTTTACCAAATCATCTTTGCGGATGGTGCCGTTTAAAATTTTGAAATAAGCGATAATACCCCGGAAAGGGTTAAACACAGAATCAAAAATAAGGCATTGCAACGGCGCGGCGGGGTCGCCTTTTGGGGCGGGGATACGTTCAATAATGGCGGCGAGAATTTCCTCAATGCCCATACCGGTTTTTCCGCTGGCACGGATAATGTCATCCCTTTTACAACCGAGCAACTCCACAATTTGGTCTTCCACTTCTTCGGGCATCGCGCTGTCCATATCCATTTTATTCATCACGGGTATTATTTCCAAATCGTGTTCCACCGCCATATACAGATTGGAAATAGTTTGCGCCTGAATGCCTTGTGTGGCGTCAATTATCAATAAAGCGCCTTCACAAGCGGCAATGGAACGAGAAACCTCGTATGAAAAGTCCACGTGTCCCGGGGTGTCAATTAAATTCAGCGTATAATCCTCATTCCGGTAGCGAAAATTCATCTGAATGGCGTGGCTCTTGATAGTTATACCGCGTTCACGCTCCAAATCCATATTGTCCAACACCTGCGCTTGCAGGTCTTTACCCGATACGGTTTGGGTAAATTCCAATAAACGGTCCGCCAGCGTACTTTTTCCGTGGTCAATGTGGGCTATGATGCAAAAATTTCTTATTTTATTCATTTACAGTAGATAAAAGAGTTTTTTACTCTAAAAAAAAGAGAGTGCAAAAGTAGTAAAAAAAAGGCAGAAATGAAATAGGCGGGCGGTGGGTAGAATAGCATCAATTAGAACGACTTATTAAATCCACTAATAATAGTAGATTGAGGAATGACACGTAAAATATAAACAGTATTTTGATGGATAGAATAAAGAATTGCCATCTTCTTATAATTTACACGCCGGGTGTAATTTCCGTACTGTTGAACAATAAAAGGTTCGGTTTGAATTTGATAAATGTGTGCATTCGAAGAAAGGTTTATTATAGTTTCTTCCAATCCTGTAACATATTTATCAGCAGTATTATAGCTTTTATATTCACTAATTATGAATTCATACAAGCTTTCGATATCGTATCTTGCTGTCGCGGAAAGATATATATCGTATTTTTTCATTTTACGCCGTAATAATCTTTAAGTTGTCGGCGTAAATTTCCAAACACTTCCTCAACATTGTAAAGTTCATGTCCGTCCAACCCTTTCGGTTCCGGATATTCTAACTTTACAGTTTTTTTATGCACTTCCAACTGACGTATAATTTTGCGTCCTGTGGGTGTATTGGCGTCTATACGGGCTATTACTTCCATAAATAATGTTTTTTTGGATTTTCACAAAGCTACAAAAATAATTCGTGATAATTCGCTTAAATTCGTGATAATTTGTATTTATTTACAAATAGCGCATCCTTCACATTTACTCAGCTCGCCGCGTAAACGCTTTTCAACCAATAATTTAATTCGGTCTTTCAGCGCGTCAATGCGTATATTTTCAATCACGTCCGCCGTAAAAGCGTACATCAACAGCAAGCGCGCTTCACTCTCGCGTATGCCACGCTGCCGCATATAAAACATCGCTTTATCGTCTAACTGTCCGATGGTGGCGCCGTGTGAGCATTTTACATCATCAGCATAAATCTCCAACTGTGGGCGCGTTCGCACTTTGGCATCCTTAGTCAGTAGAATATTGCGGTTGGTTTGATACGCTTGTGTTTTTTGAGCATCTTTTGCCACGTAAAGCCGTCCGGTAAATCCGGCGCGCGAGGTATCGTCCATCACATACTTAAATAACTCTGTGCTGTGACAATGGGGCTTGTTATGCAGAATAGAAGTGAAATTATCCACTTGCTGGTTTTTATCTCCCAACGCCATACCGCCAAGCACCGTTTCGCAGTTTTCACCGTTGAGGGCTATTTCGATGCCATTTCGGGTGATGCCGTTGTGCAGGGTAATAATATTGGTAAGAACGTTGGAAGAGATTTGTTGGTCTATCAGCAAATTGGTAATATTAGTCGTTTTATTGTGTACATTTTCCAATTTGTAATGCTCATACATGGCGTTTTCGCCTACAAAAACCTCTGTTACCCGATTGGCAAAAAAGTGCACATCGTCCTGCGTATGGTCGCAAACCAGCACTTGCGCTTTTGCGCCTTTCTCCACCACCACCAAGTTATGGCTGTTCGCCATAAAATCGACTTTGGATGTAAGAATGTCCACCAATTGTATCGGTCTGTCCAATTGCACATTTTTCGGAACATAAACAAAAAATCCATCCTGAGCAAAAGCACCATTAAACGCCACCAAGCCGTCGTTTTGCTTTTCGGCAAGTTTGCCGTAATATTTTTGCACCAATTCGGGGTATTTTTCCGAGGCAGCGCGCAGACTCTCGATAATTACGCCTTCGGGCAGATGAGCTTTTTCACCTGAAATAACGGGATAAAAAGCATCATTTACCACAAAATAAAGATATGCCGAAATGCCCGGCACATCACACTTAAACACTTCGTACGGATTTACAGCGAATTTTATCCTGCTGATATTTAATCCGTAATCTATGGAAAGCGGCTCGCGCAAATCGGTATATTTATAGTTTTCCAACGCGTTTGTGGGGAAACCTAACTGCCGAAAGCGCTCAAAAGCGACATCACGCGAAGCGTTTATCACAGCGGACGAGTTTTTTTTGATGGTTTCGTGGTGCTGCTCGTAAAGTTCAATATAGGGTTGTTCGGTTTTCATTTCAATTCTTTCTTCGGTTTTGCAGGCGGTAAAAAATTTTCTCCCGTAACTACATTTTTTCCTGTTTTTTGTTCTAATTCTTTTCGGGCATTTCGTGCAACGGCGCCACCTTTTTTCCCCGCTTTGGCATTTTCGGTTATTCCTTTCGCTTCTTCGGTTTCAGCTATTTGACGGGTAGAAAGTTCGGCTAATGCTGTAAAAATCAACTCCGCTTCACTCATGTGGTCACGCAAATTTTGGTTTTTCAGCCCTTTGAGCGTTTTATGCTGTTTTACGGTTAAATCACTCCATTCCTGATGAATGATGTTGGTTAAATAAGCAAATTCATCTTGTTCTTTTATGCCGGCTTCTTTCCAATAATCAGTCAGTTTGTTTCGGGTTTCCTGCCCTGTCATACGTTGCTGTATCCATTTCTCGCTTCTGCCGAGCCGTTGCCAATTTTCGCGGGCGCGGTCGAGGCTTTGCGCCGGGTCTTGTATTTCCTGAATACGCTCATATCCTACTTTTGCCAGCCATTGCTTGAAAGGCTCCGCTTTGGGCGAAGGAATGGATTGAATAATACGGAACATACCTTTTACATCAGCACAATCCGTTACGTACCTTTTCCCATCCGAAGATTCCATTTTCAGTTGTACGATAAAATCGTACAACTGATTAAAGCCTTCCATATTTAATTTCCTTTTGACATCGCTCCAATATCTTCTTGGATTATTGCTTTCGGTTAACACTTCTACAACATCAATAATGGCAAAATACCATTGTTCTTCCGTTTCGTCCCAATGGGTGCGGATTTTTTTGCTTTCGAAGATTTTTATAGCGGTTTCGGCGGTCATAATTCTATAATAGTGAACAAGTTAATAAGTAAACGAGTAAACGTCTGGCAAATTATTTTAACCAATCGTATCCTTTTTCTTCCAACTCCAACGCCAGTGTTTTGTCCCCTGTTTTTACGATTTTACCATCAGCTAAAACGTGTACAAAATCGGGGACAATGTAATCTAATAATCGCTGATAGTGAGTAATAACAATGCCGGCGTTTTCGGGCGTTTTCAGTTTGTTTACGCCGTTTGCCACTATGCGCAACGCGTCAATATCCAGTCCGCTGTCGGTTTCATCCAAAATAGCGAGTTTCGGGTCGAGCATTGCCATTTGGAAAATCTCGTTACGCTTTTTTTCTCCGCCTGAAAAGCCTTCGTTTACCGAACGGTTAGTGAGCTTATTGTCCATTTCCACCAATTCTTTTTTCTCCCGCATCAAGCGTAAAAAGTCGGTGGCAGAAATAGGGTCTTGGTTGCGGTACTTGCGTTGCTCGTTGATGGCGGCACGCATAAAATTAACCATGCTCACACCCGGAATCTCTACCGGATATTGAAAACTGAGGAAAATACCTTCGCAAGCGCGCTCTTCGGGCGCTAATTCGAGCAATTTTTTTCCTTCGAAAATAACTTCGCCGTGCGTTACTTCAAACGCTGGATTGCCCGTAAGCACCGATGCGAGTGTGGATTTTCCGGCGCCATTGGGTCCCATAATGGCGTGCACTTCGCCTTTATTAACTGTTAAATTCAGTCCTTTTAATATTTCTTTGCCATTAATATTGGCGTGTAAATTGCTTATTTTTAACATAACAAATTTTTAAACATAGAGAACAATAGGTCTTATTTCTCCGCATATGATTGAATTAATATCTTATTTCTCGATAACATAGTTTCAAAACATTTTCAATGTTTTTTTATTCCGGTAATTGATAATAGTATTCGTTTACCAATGTTTTTTGTCCTTCGTAAAATATATTTTTACAATAAAAGTTTATTAAAATTCCTTTCGGCTTTCGCAGAAGTCTTAAATAGGTTAATAGTTGAGCTTCGTGAACAGGCGAAAAGGATGCAACAGCTTTCAATTCAATGATAATCAAATCATTTACTAATATATCTAACACCAAAGCATCACTAATTACAACACCTCTGAATGTGACGGGTACATATAGTTGATTTTTTACCGATAATCCTTTCGCTTTCAAAAGCATTATCAACGCTTTTTCATAAGCTTTTTCCAACAATCCGGGACCAAGTTCCTTGTGCACCTCAATAGCACAACCTATTATTATTTTTGAAAGTTTATCGATTTCCGTTCGTGTCATAGATTTATATTAAAATTCAAAACAATAGGAAACATAGTTTTCATTAAAACCAAAATACATCATTAAACATCTAAAACAACTTTTGTTGTTTTTGAACTATGTCTTCGAAAATTACTTATTAATATTTTTTAAAAAATATTAAGATTTATTTCACTTTTAAAAAAATAAAACTATTGTTTTCTATATTTCAAAAACTAACCTACTGAGCCTTCCAACGTTATTTGCAATAATTTTTGCGCTTCTACGGCAAATTCCATCGGCAATTTATTCAGCACTTCTTTGGCGTAACCGTTTACGATTAGCCCCACAGCCGTTTCAGTATCGATGCCGCGCTGATTGCAATAAAAAATCTGGTCTTCACTTATTTTAGAGGTAGTGGCTTCGTGTTCTACAATGGCGGTTTCGTTATTTACTTCCATATAGGGGAACGTGTGCGCGCCACATTTATCGCCCAGCAAAAGGCTGTCGCATTGCGAAAAATTGCGGGCGTTTTCCGCTTTGGGATTTACTTTTACCAATCCGCGATAACTGTTTTGACTAAATCCCGCCGAAATTCCTTTTGAAAGAATGTGGCTGGATGTATTTTTGCCGATGTGCATCATTTTGGTGCCGGTATCCGCTTGCTGATGGTTATTAGTTACGGCAACGGAATAAAACTCAGCCGAGGAATTATCGCCCAATAAAATACAACTCGGATATTTCCAGGTGATTGCCGAGCCGGTTTCTACCTGCGTCCACGAGATTTTGGAATTTTCCCCTTTGCAAATGCCGCGCTTGGTTACAAAATTGTAAATTCCGCCACGACCTTCCTTGTCGCCCGGATACCAGTTTTGTACGGTAGAGTATTTTACTTCGGCATTTTTCATCGCCACAATTTCTACTATGGCGGCGTGAAGTTGGTTTTCGTCGCGCATGGGGGCGGTGCAGCCTTCCAAGTAAGAAACGTAGCTGTCTTCGTCCGCCACAATAAGCGTGCGTTCAAACTGCCCGGTATTCATCGCGTTGATACGGAAATAGGTGGAAAGTTCCATGGGGCAACGTACGCCTTTGGGTATGTACACAAAAGAACCGTCAGAAAAAACCGCAGAGTTGAGCGTGGCAAAATAATTATCAGTATAAGGCACTACGGATGCCATGTATTTTTGTACTAAATCGGGATGATGTTCCACCGCTTCACTGAACGAACAAAAGATAATTCCTTTTTCAGCCAATGTTTCTTTAAAGGTTGTTTTTACTGAAACGCTGTCCATTACGGCATCCACAGCAATACCGGAAAGCGCCATTTGTTCTTCAAGCGGAATGCCGAGTTTGTTAAAGGTTTTTATCAATTCCGGATCCACTTCGTCCATACTTTTCGGTGCATTTTTGCGTGGCGCGGCAAAGTACGAAATGCTTTGATAGTCAATTTCAGGGATATTGAGGTGTGCCCACGTGGGCATTTCCATCGTAACCCAGTGACGATAAGCTTTTAAGCGAAATTCCAGCAACCATTCCGGCTCGTTTTTTTTTCGTGAAATTAAACGAATCACGTCTTCATTCAAACCTACGGGGATAATTTCGGTTTCAATATCGGTGGTGAAACCGTATTTGTAATCGGTATTGGTTATTTCGTGTAGAATATCTTCGGACATTTTAGTAAACAAGATTTTAGTAAACGAGTAAACAAGGTATTGATTTTTATCCTATTATTTACTTCACATTTTATTAGTTTTGATTTATCTTATCAATTTGTATCTCAATAAACATACAAAAGTAAATATTGTTTGGGATTCTCACAAAAATAAGGTTTAAGAAAGCATAAAGTTCTATCGTTTTAATTTTGATAATGATGTTTAACACTAACTATATTTTTTTAGAATAATTCTAAACTAAACAAACATCAACATAGTCCCTAATTTTCCCTATTAAAAATTGTATACTCTTAAAAATATGTTTATCTTTGTAATTGCTATTATTTACATATTTATAGTAAATTAATGAATTTAATTGTGGATATAGACATAATTATAGAGCAAAATACACAAAGTATTCTTAGCGGTATTGCGAAACGCGTAAAAGAACAACGGCTATCGCGCAACCTTACTCAACGAGCTTTCGCAAAGCGTTCCGGCGTGGGTTACGACGCTTACCGGAAATTTGAAACGTCGGGCGAAATCACGTTACGGAATTTGGCGCTTTGCGCTATTGCTTTGGACGATACGGAAGGATTTAACGAACTGTTCCTGAAAAAATCATATCAGAATATTGACGAGCTTTTAGAAACAAAAAAATCAAAGAAAAGAATGAGAGGACGTAAAAAATGAAAGAAATTCAGGTTGTGGAAGTATTTATGAACGAGGTGAAAGTGGGACGAGCCGCTTTGACGCCGAATATGCTTTGCGCTTTTGAATATGACACGGCGTATTTAGCTTCGGGACAGTCTGTTTCACCGTTTTTTCTTCCGCTTCGCAAAGAAGTTTTCATCGCCAAACGAACACCTTTCAATGGTGGATTTGGTGTTTTTGACGATAGCTTGCCCGATGGTTGGGGGAATTTGATACTTGACCGCTATTTGAAAAGTAAAGGCATTTCGCCCGAAAAAATCACACTTCTGCAACGTTTGTCACTGGTGGGCAGCAACGGCAGAGGCGCATTGGAATACAAGCCCGATTTTAGCGAAACGTCCAACAACGAAATTTTTGATTTTCACAGATTGGCAAACGACGCGACACAAATTCTATCATCTAACGAAACAGATGCTTCGCTTGAAATACTCTACAAACACGGCGGTTCGTCCGGGGGCGCCCGACCCAAAATTTTTTTTAAAAAAGATGGAAAAGAGTGGCTCGTAAAGTTCAAGTCACTAAACGACCCCGAAGATATCGGAAAGATAGAATTTGAATATTCGCTGCTGGCGAAAAGGTGTGGCATAAAAATGCCCGAAACCAGACTGTTTGAAGGAAAATATTTTGGTACAGAGCGTTTTGACAGAACATTAATCGGAAAAATCCACACAGTAAGCGCCGCCGGATTATTACACGCCGATTATCGGGAACCGAGTTTGGATTACGAGTCATTGCTGAAACTTTGTCATATTCTTACCAAAAATATGGAAGAAGTGTACGCGTTGTATCGGCTAATGATTTTTAACGTGCTGATAAAAAACCGAGACGACCACGCTAAAAATTTCTCTTTTCAATTGATAAATAACGAATGGAAACTTTCGCCCGCGTACGACTTACTGCCGAGCAGCGGTTTTAACGGTTTTCATACCACCACAATAAACAATAATGGAAATCCAACCGAAAAAGACATCCTGACAATAGCCGAAAAAGTGGGCTTAAACAAACAAAAGTCCGTACAAATTTTAACCGAAGTAAAAGAATACGTAGGAAGTCAACACGCTATAAAATAAGCATTTACAATGACCGACACTAAAAACATATTCCGCGTTACCTACCCTATTTTTCTTACGTTGTTGGCGCAAAACATCATCAACGTAACCGATACGGCTTTTCTAGGGCGCGTGAGCGAGGTGGCGCTGGGGGCTTCGGCTATCGGCGGGGTGTTTTACATCGCCGTTTATTTTGTGGGATACGGGTTTAGCCAAGGAACGCAGATTTTAATCGGGCGGCGAAACGGTGAGCGGAACTATGATGAAATAGGACCCATTTTCAACAACAGTCTGATTTTCAACTTTCTGCTGGCAACCTTCATATTTCTGCTCTGCTGGCTCTTTATGCCGAAAATCATTCACTCGTTAGTAAGCTCGGAACACATCTACACCGCTTCACTGGAATTTCTACAATGGCGTATTTTCGGATTTTTCTTCGCGTTTTTGAATGTGATTTTCCGCGCGTTTTTCGTAGGCATTACCCGTACCAAAGTTTTGACTATTTCGGGTTTTATCACTGCCGTTACCAATATCGCGTTGGACTACGCGCTCATTTTCGGGAAATTTGGTTTTCCGGAATGGGGCATCGCCGGCGCGGCAATAGCATCGGTCATTGCCGAAGCCGTAACGCTGGTTTATTTGGCGGTGGTAACTTTTAAACAAGACGACACGCACGTTTTCGGACTGTTTCGGCTCAACAAAATAGCGTGGGAACCTATTAAAAAAGTACTGGATTTGTCTATCTTCGTGATGTTTCAGTTTTTCATTTCCATTTCCACGTGGTTTTTGTTTTTTATCTTTATCGAACGGCTTGGCGAGCGTCCGCTGGCGGTTACCAATATCGGACGAAGTTTGTACGTATTGCTGATGATACCCGGCTCTGCGCTGGCAACCACCGTTAGCACGCTGGTTAGCAATATGATAGGCGCCGGCGAGAAAAATCAGGTATTGCGGCTGATGCACAAAGTGTTACGCATTACGCTTTACATTATGCTGCCGCTGATGGCAGTAACGTATCTTTTCCCCGAGTGGATTGCCGGAATTTATACCGATAATCCCGATTTGATTGCCGCCAGCATCCCCACATTGCGGGTGGTGGCGATAGCAATGGTATTTTGTGGCGTGTGCAACATTCTTTTCAACGCTATTTTGGGCACCGGAAACACGAAAATGGCGTTTATTTTTGAGGTTATAACGCTGTTTTTCTATATCAGCTATGTGTATTATACCGCCATTGTACTGAAAACCAGCGTGGAAATTGTGTGGATGTCGGAATTTGTATACTGGTCGCTAATAGGAATAATGAGTTATATTTATCTGCTGAAAGGAAATTGGCGGAAGAAAGAGATTTAACGAGTACCCTTTTTTATTACCTTTGCTGATAAAACTTTTAAAAAATGCCGGAATGACCCCCGAAAAACTGAACGCTTTGTGTAAAAATACGATGATTGAGCATTTGGGAATTGAATTTATGGAAGTTTCCGAAAAAGCGATTATTGCCAAAATGCCTGTGGACAACCGCACCATACAACCGATGAAACGATTGCACGGCGGCGCTTCGGTTACGCTGGCGGAAACCATCGGAAGCGCAGGCTCTTTGGCGTTGGTGGACAGTTCCAAGTTCGCAGTGCTGGGCGTGGAAATCAATGCCACACATATTGGCACCACCGACGAGAAAGAAGTTTTCGGCATCGGAACGCTCATTTATAAAGGCAAAACACAACACGTTTGGGAAATCCGCGTACAGGATAAAAACGGGAAATTCATTTCCGTGTGCCGCCTTACCAACCGCATTCTACCTATCAACAAAAATTAAATCCCTACCCGATGACGAAAGACAGTGATGAAAACCGCCGTTTACAAGAGCTTTATGCCGTTTTATTGAAGCAAAACATTCCGTTTGTTTCTTACCGACTTCCTTACGCCTCAGAAATGGTTACGCTGATACAAAGTCGCTCTTGTCCTATAAAATTAACGGATTTTAATCGATTGGAACAGTTAAAAGGATTTGTTGTATCCCCGTTTGCAGAAAGAAATCATCCTACTTTTTTACTTGAACCGGATTTTATTATAACCGGACAGCAAATTGATAATGAATCAGTTGACAAATTATCTAAAAATAGTTTCTTCACTCATTCCAAAGAAACAAAAAACGCCTTGCAAACCACCACGCGTGAGGCTTTCTGTGCGAATGTGGAAAAAATAATTTCGGGCATTCATTCCGGCGAATTTCAAAAAGTGGTGCTTTCTAAAATAAAGGTAGAAGAATTACCCCGTACTTTTAACGCCGGCGATTTTTTCCTGAAACTATGTGAAAAATACCCTTCGGCAATGGTTTATCTATTTCAAATACCTGAGGCAGGTTGCTGGGCAGGCGCTACACCGGAAAAATTATTGACCATTGAAAACGGAACAGCTTCCACGGTTTCGCTCGCAGGCACCCAACCCGCCGCAGGAAAATCGGTAGAAAAATACCACTGGCTTGATAAGGAAAAAGAAGAGCAACAATTTGTTACTCAATTTATTGAAGAATCGTTGAAAAACAGCGGCATTCAAAACTACACCAAATTCCCGACGGAAAATGTGCAAGCCGCTCAACTGATTCATCTGCAAACCAAATTTGAATTTCCTGCCGCAGCGCTTAAAAACAATACGGGCAATTTAGTCCGCTTGCTGCATCCCACCCCTGCCACAGGCGGTTTACCCAAAGAGCCCGCACGTGATTTCATCTTCCAAAACGAAGGGTACGACCGAAGTTATTACACCGGATTTATCGGTCCCGTGAATATCCACGCGCAAACGCATCTTTTTGTAAACTTACGGTGCGTCCGGCTTTTTGAAAAAAAATATGTATTGTACAGCGGTGCGGGAATCACTTCCTCGTCCGTCCCACAAAAAGAGTGGGAAGAAACCGAAAGCAAAATGGAAACCGTACGAAGTGTGATAATATCTTGAATTTAAAACGAAATTGACAAGATTTTGCAAAAAATCTCGGTGGAATGCAAATTTTGTTACTATTTTTGTTTTCCAATTTCGATTTATTGAAAAATAAAAACAGACAAAATGACTTTTCACTTCCGTCAAGGAATAAAAAATATCCCCGAAATATGCGCTTGTTACGGCATACAAAAAGCCGTTATAGCACCCGGTTCACGCAACGCGCCGTTAATTTTTGCTTTTACGCAGCACCCTCAAATAGAATGCCTGAGCATTACAGACGAGCGTTCCGCCGCTTATTTCGCGCTGGGTATCGCGCAGCAAAGCGGTCGTCCCGTGGCGTTGGTATGCACTTCGGGTACAGCGGCGCTCAATTTCGCGCCTGCCATTGCCGAAGCGTATTACCAAAATTTGCCGTTAATTGTTTTCACGGCAGACCGCCCCGCGGAAATGATTGACCAAGCCGACGGGCAAACGTTAAAGCAGAATAATATTTTTGAAAATTATATCAAAGCGTCCTTTAATACCCCCGTAGAAACGGTTTCGGCGGTGGATTTGCAGTTTTCGGACAGGCTAATTTCGCAAGCCATTGATACGGCAACAACGTATCCGCAAAGTCCCGTGCATATCAACGTACCTTTGCGCGAGCCTATTTATACCCCCATTCCGCATCAACACACATCACCGAAAATAATAAAAACACTGCCTTTTGTTACTAAAATAGCTGATGAAACGCTATCGGTATTGCAAAACCAGTGGACAAACCGCCGCGCTAAATTGGTGGTATTCGGCATTCTACCTAAAAATAAAGCGCTAAACGATTTAGCCCAAAAATTAGCACAACAGCCCGATGTGGTAGTAGTTGCCGAAAATTTATCGAACATCACGGGCGAAAACATCATCACACAGCCCGAAGCGCTCTTTTCACGAATTAATTCTAAAAACGGCGCCGATGAATTTATTCCCGATTTGTTAATTACAGTTGGGAATTCGGTGATTTGCAAACAGCTTAAAATTTTTCTTCGGAATCATCCCGCTGCCGCGCAATGGCAAATACAATCCTCTATGCCCTACGTGGATACGTACCACAGTTTAACCACCGTTTTGCGCGGAAATGCCGATGAAATTTTGGATAAAATGCCTTTCGATAAAACCGAGAGTGATTTTTCGTGGGTGTATCGGCAGGAAATGAGCGCGGTTGTAGAACGGCATCAGGCTTTTGTGGAAAACGCGTCATTATCGGATATGGGCGTAACCATGGAACTGTTAAAGCAATTGCCGCACAAAACCACCTTGCATTTAGGGAACAGCACTTCGGTGCGATGGACGCAGCTTTTCCCGGCTCGGACTGATATCACATACATCTGTAACAGAGGTGTTTCCGGCATTGACGGCAGTTTATCCACCGCCGCGGGCTATGCGCACAGTAGCGGCGAGCTCACCGCCTTGCTGATAGGCGACGTATCTTTTATTTACGACAGTAACGGGCTTTGGAACAATTATATTAGCAATCGCTTAAAAATCATCGTGATAAATAATAACGGCGGCAATATTTTCCGCTTTATCGGCGATAAAGAATTGATGAAGCACAGTTTGGATTTTTTTACCACGCCGCATCACGTAAAAATACGCTCGCTCACCGATGCTTACGGCTTGGATTATCTCTCTTGCGATAAAACGGAAGAGTTGCCCGCAGTCCTGCAAACGCTTTTTCAATCGGACAAAGCCACCGTATTGGAAATTTTTACCGATAGCGATTTGAACACCGAAAATTATCAGGGGTATTTTAAAAATATTAAAAGTTAATTTACAGAACATACTGAGTTAAAATCGACAATGGTTTCAAGAATAATCGCGGAAGCTATTGAAGAAACTTATACAAACAATTTATAATTTAGCCACATCAGAAGTCCCACTTTGGGGGATTTGGGGGGCTTTTCATCTTATCATTATGAGAACTTGGACAACCATTAAAGAATTTGAAGAAATCAAATTCGATTATTTTGAAGGAATAGCAAAAATCACTATCAATCGTCCGCGTTACCGTAACGCGTTTACGCCAGACACTATCAAGGAAATTATTCAGGCGATGGTTTTTTGTCGTGAAAATCAGGACATCGCCACCATTATTCTCACGGGCGAAGGCGATAAGGCATTTTGCGCAGGGGGCGACCAAAACGTGAAAAACATTGCCGGATACATTGGAAAGGACGGCGTGCCTCGCCTCAATGTGCTAGATTTGCAAAAAATGATTCGCAGCATTCCCAAACCGGTGGTAGCAATGGTAAACGGTTATGCCATTGGCGGTGGACACGTGTTGCACGTGGTTTGCGATCTTTCTATCGCTTCCGAAAACGCTATTTTCGGACAGACGGGACCGCGCGTGGGCAGTTTTGACGCGGGTTTCGGCTCGTCTTATCTGGCTCGCGTCGTGGGACAGAAAAAAGCGCGTGAAATTTGGTTCTTGTGCCGCCAATATTCCGCGCAAGAAGCGTTGGAAATGGGATTGGTAAACACGGTGGTGCCTTTTGAACAATTGGAAGACGAAACCGTAAAATGGTGTAAAGAGATGATGAATCACAGTCCGCTGGCGCTGCGTATGATTAAAGCCGGATTAAACGCCGAACTCGACGGGCAAGCAGGCATTCAGGAATTGGCAGGCAACGCTACCATGCTGTATTATATGACGGAAGAAGCCCACGAAGGAAAACGCGCTTTCCTTGAAAAACGCAAGCCCGATTTCGGTAAATTTCCCAAAATGCCGTAGTGAGTTTTTTGCAATCCCGAAATTTCGGGACGCGACTTTAATTTAACGATATACTCTTAACTCTGATAATTGCGTTTTATGATTATCCGCAACTTGTCTTAACAGAAGAACGCCAAAGGCGTTTAACGTGAATAACCCCGTATGCAGCGCAGCGGAATGCGGGGCATAAACATCACATACAATTTTCAACCCCGAAGTGGGTTGGAACTCTTTCAGAGTTCTATGGATGGTGTTTTCTCTTCCCCCGCACTTTCCCGATAGTGCATCGGGGGGTTACTTAAATTTAATCCCTTCGGGATTATTGAGGACACTTTGCGGATAATCATTTGCGTTTAAATTACTAAGTTGTTAGCAATCAGCAAACACAAGGCATTCCTAACAAAATAAATCATAAAAAAATTTGTTTATGTAAACTTTTAAGTTAACTTTGCGGGATGAAAACACAAAGACAAATTATTTTCTATCAGCACTATTTTACTGACTTTTATTTGGGTCAGACGGGCAAAGTGCAGGAAAAAATTGAATATGTTTTTAAGGTTATACGAAATGTGCAAAATGTACCTAAAAAATTTCTTGAACATTTGGCAGGTACAGATGGACTTTATAAAATCAGAATTGAATTTGAAAGTAATATTTATCGAATTTTTTGTTGTTTTGACAAAGGGAATTTAGTGGTATTATTCAATGGATTTCAGAAAAAAACACAGATAACGCCAAAGAATGAAATTGATTTGGCGTTAAAACTAAAAAACGATTATTTTAATTCAAAATCTTAAACAAAATGGAAATAAATAAAATTAAAGACGCAAGAAATTTTGACGAATTACTTGACATTAAATACGGAAAAATTGGAACTGAAAAACGAGATGATTTTGAAGAAAAAGCACAGTATTTTGTAATTAGTGAAATGCTAAAAGAAGCAAGAAAAGAAGCTAAAATGACACAAGAACAACTTGCAGAAAAAGTTGGAACAAAAAAAAGTTATATATCAAGATTGGAAAATGGAAAATGCGATATACAACTTTCTACGCTATACAAAATTTTTGAATTTGGATTAGGAAGAAGAGTAAATTTGCTTATAAACTAAATTGCCGAACCGCTGAAAGTTAATTTGTATATTCCATTCAAAGATTTTGTGCTCTCAGCGCCTTTACGCAAATTAATCTCACGCTAGCAATTCATTTGATAAAAATTTTAAATGATTTCCGCAATTTACACATAGCAGTTACATCTGTTCGTAAAACAGTTTGTCCATAGGACAATTCCGTGCATAATCCGCCCTTTGTCGGATTATGCACGGAAAACTTCTACGAAGTTGTTAAATACGGATAATAATAAAACATTAACTCAATAAAAAATTACCCATAGCATTTGGCGTAATTTATTTTATGAACATAAAACCTTGGATAAAAGCATTTCGCCCTAAAACGTTGCCGTTGGCATTGTCCAATACCATTATGGGGTCTGCTTTGGCGTGGATGGACGGTGGTTTTCGGTGGTCGATATTGCTTCTGGCAGGAATTACCACCGTGCTGTTACAGATATTGTCCAATATGGCAAATGACTACGGCGATTTTGTCAACGGAAAAGATACGGCAGACCGTGTAGGACCGAAACGTATGGTGCAGTCGGGCGAAATTACCCCCCGAAAAATGCGGCAAGGAATGGTTATAGTAGGCGCTTTATGCGTCGCCGCCGGATTTTGGCTGATTGTGAAAGGTACGCGAGGCATTAACATCACTTATTTGATGCTTTTTGGCGTGTTGGGTGTAGGCGCTATCGCAGCAGCCATCAAATATACCGTTGGTAAAAATCCTTACGGTTACCGCGGATTGGGGGATTTATTCGTGTTTCTTTTTTTCGGATGGGTGGGCGTGTTAGGTACTTATTTTCTACACACGCAACAATTTCGGTGGGATTTACTGCTTCCGGCATCATCCATCGGTTTTTTAAGTGTCGGTGTACTGAATATGAACAACTTGCGGGATTATGAATTAGACAAAAACGCGGGAAAACGCACGTTAGCAGTACTTTTAGGCAAGCGTTACGCCGTGATTTATCACTTTTTTCTGATAGTTTCGGCAGTAGTTTTTACGGTTGTTTTTACGTTTTTGAATTATTATTCTGATTGGCAATGGTTGTTTTTACTAAGTTTACCGCTGTTAGTTGTGAATTTAAAGAATGTACTCACATATAAAAACAGCTTGGAACTTTACCCCGAACTACCCCGCTTATCCATGGCAACACTTATTTCTGCCGTGATGTTTTTTGTGGGGGTAATATTGTAACAAAAAGAATCGTAAATGTTAACTCTTACTTATTTCTTTCGATTTTAACAAAAAATAAAAGTAAATTTCATATTTAACAAAATAACGAGAGTAAATATTTTGAATTTTTACCTTCGTGTAAAGAACGAAAGTAAAAACTACACTTGAAATGATGAAGATGTTTGACCCTAAAATACCTTACAATGAATTGCCTTTATTACCCCCTACCGGTGAAATAGAGACAAAAAACATTTTCCGAAAAACTATTTCGGCAAGTAGGGCATTGTCTCAACTCAATGGAACGCTGCTTAACCTACCCAATCCGACCTTATTTCTCGACACAATTTATCTTCAAGAAGCAAAAGCAAGCTCTGAGATAGAGAACATCATTACAACCAACGATGAACTTTACAAATCCTTCGTGGCAGAAAAAAAAATGGAAAATCCCGCAACGAAAGAGGTGATAAGTTACAAAGAAGCTCTTTGGCTGGGATTGGAAGAGTTAAAAAATAAGCCTTTTATTACCACAAATTTGTGTATAAAAATTGTTCAGTGCATAAAACAGAATAATGCTTCTGTAAGAGTTACACCAGGAACAGCATTAGCAAATCACAAAAGGGAAATAATTTATACCCCGCCGAGTGGCGAAGGGCTTATCAGAGATATGTTGGCAAACTTGGAAAAATTTATTCACGATGATAGCGAAATAGACCCCTTAATAAAATTGGCGTTAATGCATTATCAATTTGAAGCTATTCATCCATTTGCTGATGGAAATGGAAGAACGGGAAGAATATTGCTTTTATTGTATTTGAAGCTATCAGGACTACTCGAAGTGCCAGCTATTTATTTGAGTGAATATATTATCCTAAACAAAAACGATTACTATTTAAGACTTCGAGAAGTAACGGAAAAAGAAAATTGGGAAGATTACATTCTATTTATGCTTGATATGATTGAGAAAACTTCTTTAAAAGGGTTGGAACAATTAAATTTAATATTACAAGCGATGGAAGAAATGACCCAAGAAGTTAAACTTAAATTGCCTAAAATCTACTCAAAAGATTTAGTGGAACTTTTATTCCGATTGCCTTATACCAAGCGCCAACACTTGATTGATGAAAGTATTGGAAACGCTAAAACAGTGGGAAATTACCTGATAAATTTAGAAAAAAACGGTATTCTACGTTCGGTTAGGGTGGGTAAAGAAAAGCTTTATCTCAACCAAAAACTATTGAATATATTGGAAAATAAATAAGGCGCCTCAAACCTAATATCCGGAATGCTGAAAGCCCGTTATAAAAATATCGATTTTCAATTCAAATTTCCCGCCGGAACTTCGCGCGGAATACTTCTGAATAAACATTCCTCTTTTATCATATTGGAAGAGAACGAATTAACGGGTATCGGCGAATGTTCTCTTATCAAAGATTTAAGCGTAGACCCGCTTGAAACTTATCCCGATAAATTGAATGAAATCTGTTTTTCGCTCAATAACGGCATTGAAATAGACAAAAAACAGTTAGCGTGCTATCCGTCCATCACGTTTGGATTGGAAACCGCTTTGCTGGATTTGAAATCGGGTGGACAGCGTGCCATTTTCCATAATTCTTTTTCGGAAGGAAAAGCGGGCATACCCATTAACGGTTTGGTATGGATGGGCGATAAAGCCTTTATGCAACAGCAAATCCGAGAAAAAATAAACACCGGATACCGATGTATAAAACTAAAAGTGGGCGCGTTAAATTTTGACACGGAACTGGAAATTATCGCCGAAATACGAAAACAATTTTCGCCTTCCGAAATGGAAATTCGCTTGGACGCGAACGGTGGCTTTACGCCCGAAAACGCGCCGGAAAGGTTGGAACGCTTGGCAAAATACCACATTCACTCTATCGAACAGCCTATCAAACAAAATAAATGGAACGACATGGCGCGAATCTGTGAAAAATCGCCCATTCCCGTTGTATTGGATGAAGAATTGATAGGGATTTATCCCGATGAAACAATGCTCACTGCCATAAAACCCGCTTATATCATCCTTAAACCCAGTTTAATCGGCGGTTTCGGCATTTCGGAAAAATGGATGGAACTGGCTGAAAAAAACGGTATAGGATGGTGGGTTACTTCCGCATTGGAAGCCAATATCGGGTTGAACGCCATCGCCCAATGGACGTATTCCTTAAATTCGTCGTTGCCACAAGGGTTGGGTACGGGGCAACTGTATCATAATAATATTCCGTCCCCGCTCGAAATAAAAAATGCCCGACTATTTTACAACCCGCAGAAAAAGTGGGATTTAAGCGCTATTTTATGAGCAAAAAAGAGAGCATAGTATTAAACGGGCAAAAATACGATGTGGAAAACATCGAAAAAATCCATTCAGAAACAACTGTTTGGCAAAAAGAGATTTATTCTTTTCTCAAAAACTGGTTTGATAATTCTGATGTTATCACCGTACACACATCAGGCTCTACGGGCGTTCCCAAAGAAATTCATCTTACCAAAGAAATGATGCGAAATTCCGCGCGAATGACCAATCGTTTTTTCGGATTAGATTCTTCTCAAACGGCGCTTTTATGCCTTCCGGCATCGTATATTGCCGGAAAAATGATGCTTGTAAGAGCCATTGTGGGCGGTTTTAATCTGATAACCGTAGAGCCGAAAGCCAATCCGTTTATCGGAATAAAAGAAAAAATAAATTTTGCGGCTATCACGCCTTATCAGCTATCTCATTCCTTGGAAAGCCTGAGAAATATCGAACTAAAAAATATTATCGTGGGCGGTGCGCCTATTTCCGAGACTATGGAAGCCCAGATTTCCCAAATTTCTGCCGCGGTGTATGAAACCTACGGCATGACTGAAACCGCGTCGCACATTGCGCTGCGTTGTATCAACGGAGAATGTAAATCCCACTTTTTTACCGCGCTGGACGATGTTCACATCCGACAAGATAAGCGAGGCTGTTTAGTGATTAATGCATCGTATCTTTCACCCAATAAATTTGTAACCAATGATTTAGTAGAACTAACGGGCGAAAACTCGTTCCGGTGGTTAGGGCGAGCAGACTCAGTTATTAATTCCGGCGGAGTGAAAATTTTTCCCGAACAGGTGGAAAAAAAGTTGGAAAAAATTCTTTCTTCCCACTATTTTATCGCTTCCGTGCCTGATAAGAAATTAGGGAATAGGGTGATTTTAATCCTTGAAAGTGAAAAATATTCCCCTTTGGAAGAGGAAAAGTTGTTTGAAAAATTGAAAGATGTTTTACAAAAATACGAAATCCCCAAGGAAATTCATTACCTTCCGAAATTTAATTATTCGGCAGGAAATAAAATCCTCAGGGAAAAAGTGATTCAGCAAGTAGTTACAAGAATTTAATTACAAGTCTGATATTATGACACGTAATCTTATTTTATCGCCGTTATTTCATATCCGCTGTCTTCCAGCGCTTTGTAATAGGCTTCGTTAGCAACAGGTTTTGAAGTAACTACTTTGGCAGAACGCGCATTCAAATCCACTTTGGCTTCTACACCTTCTATTTTATTTAACGCTTTTTCCACACGCGCCGCGCAATGTGAGCAACTCATTCCTTTGATTTCTAATGTTGTTTCCATGATTTTCAATCTTTTTTTATTTGTTTTTCTTTTTACTTTTCAGCATACAAACTACTGCAAAACGCAGTAGGTAAGCAACTCGACGAGTGGTCGAAGACCCTCGTTGTAGTTGCGACGAGGGCAGGAAAACGCGGTAACGAGCCCATTTCTTAAAGTGCTTTTCTTATCCTCAATGCGTTCAGCGTTACCGTTACGGAACTTAAACTCATAGCGGCGGCTGCAAAAATAGGATTGAGCGTCCACCCAAAAGCGGTATAAAATACCCCTGCCGCCAGCGGAATACCGATAACGTTGTAAAAAAACGCCCAAAATAAGTTTTGCCTGATTATTTTCATCGTGTATTGGCTTAGTTTGAGGGCTGAAACCGCGTCCAGCAAATCGCTTTTCATCAGCACCACATCGGCGCTTTCTATGGCAATGTCGGTTCCGCTGCCAATAGCTATACCCAAATCTGCCCGCATCAATGCCGGCGCATCATTTACCCCATCGCCTATCATCGCCACCTTTCGCCCCTCGGACTGCAAACGTGCCACTTCCTTGTCTTTTTCATGAGGCAGCACTTCCGCTATAACATTTTCTACGCCCGAAAGTTTTTGTATGGCGAGTGCCGTTTGTCGCCTATCGCCCGTGAGCATGGCGGTACGGATGTTCATTTTTTGAAAAAGGCGGATGGCTTCGCTGCTCGTAGGTTTCAATGTATCCGCCACTGAAATGATACCGATGATATTCTCATCATCCGTCATTATAAGGGGCGTAAAACCTTGCTCGGATTTCTCTTTTAATATTTCCGATAAATCATCATCAGAAATAAACTCGGAAATAAATTTTTCATTTCCAATGTGATAGATTTCACCGTTAATTTTTCCCGAAATGCCTTTGCCTATTATATTATTAAAATCTTCTACCGGATAAAGTTCCTGATGTAACGCTTTCGATTTTTCAAGGATAGCGTTTGCAAGCGGATGTTCGGATAGTTTTTCGAGCGACGCTGCTATTTTAAGTAATTCATTTTCATCCAAATAATAAAGCGCTTCCGTTTCGGTTACTTTGGGTTTGCCTTCGGTAATGGTACCCGTTTTATCCAGTAACACGGCATCAATTCGCGCGCCTGTTTCCAAAGCTTCGGCAGATTTGAACAAAATACCGTTTTCCGCCCCTTTTCCGGTGGCTGCCATAATTGCCACGGGTGTAGCCAAGCCCAGCGCACACGGACAGGAAACTATCAGCACCGCGATTCCGACGGACAAGGAAAATTCCACCGAATAGCCCATCCACAGCCAAACAGCCGCGGAAACCAACGCGATGGAAATAACCACCGGAACAAATATGGCGCTTATTCTGTCCGCCAACTTGGAAATAGGCGCTTTGGACGCGGACGCCTCTTCCATCAAGCGGATGATGTGCGCCAGCGTGGTATCTTTGCCAACTTTGGTGGCTTTGAACTGGAAGTATCCTGAAACATTGATGCTGCCCGAAAGCACGTTGTCCCCTTTTTGTTTGGCTGCGGGAATGCTTTCACCCGTCAGCGCGGACTCGTCCACAATGCCCGAGCCGGAGGTAATTTCGCCGTCCACCGGAATTTTTTGACCGGAACGAACGCTTACGGTATCGCCCAACACTACATTTTCAATCGGCACCTCCGTTTCCGAATTATTTCTAAGGACAAAGGCTGTTTGCGGGGCGGACTGTATCATTTTAGTCAATGCCGAAGAGGTTTTCCGCTTGGATTTAGCTTCGAGAAATTTGCCGAGCGTTACAAGCGATAGAATCATAGCCCCGGATTCAAAAAACAGATTATCGGCAAAGTGCATTGCTTGTGAAGAATTGCCGACTTTCTGCGCGAAATAAATCTTAAAAATGCCGTAAACGCCGTATATCCATGACGCTGATGAACCGATTGCCACCAGCGAATCCATATTGGGGGAACGCTGCCATAACGCGCGAAAACCGCCCGAGAAGAATTTTCGGTTGATAATGAAAATAGGGACAGTCAATACAAAAAGCGCCAGCGAAAAAACAAGCGGTCGGTGATGCATGGATAGGAATGCAGGTAGGGACAAGCCCATCATCGCCCCCATGGAGAGATAAAAAACAGGCAGCAAAAAGGCGAACGAAATCCACCAACGCCGCTTCAATTCGGTTTGCTCTTTCAGCGCCCAATCGGTAGTGTCTTGGGTAGAAGTATTTTTGAGAACAGCGTCGTAACCGGCATCTTGGACTGATTCTATGATTTTTTCGGCATCAAGCACATCGTTTTCATAATCCACAGACATGGTGTTAGTGAGCAAATTTACCTGCACGGAATTTACGCCGTCCAGTTTACGCACGCTCTTTTCTACGTGCGCCACGCACGCCGAACAAGTCATCCCCGTTACATCAAATTTTTCAGTATTCATTGTATTGGAATTTGTTTTAAGCAAACAAATGGGGCGTAGATATGTTCATTTCATGGGATGGAATGCGCCTCGCTTGCAGCGAGGCGCTGTGTGGTTGAATGCTTGCAGCATTACAGCATCGCTCAATTTTACCCCATTTTTAAACTTTCCGCCGACTTATTTGTCTTATTAGTTCCATGTTTTAATTTTAAGAAAAAGATTATGAAGAAGATTCTCTTGACTTTAATTGTTTTTTTAGTTTCATTTCGGTTATTAGCAACCGATATTCACGGTCGGGTAATGAATGCGGAAACCAAACAACCGATGGAGTTTGTGACTGTAAGCATCGTAAAAAAAGATACGCAAAAATCCATTGCCGGCGCGTTAACTAATGACCGAGGTAATTTCAATATCCTTTCTATTCCTAAGGGCGATTATCTGCTTCGCGTTACTTTTGTAGGGTATAAAACTATTAATCGTCCTATCACCGTGGACAATGAAAAGTTAGAAATCGGTATCCTTTCTATGTCCGAAGACAGCAAAACCTTGCAAGAGGTGCAAGTAATCGGTCAAGGCTCACAGATGCGTTTTGAAGCGGACAAACGCGTGTTCAGCGTAGATCAAAACATTGCCGCGGCGGGCGGTTCGGCTACCGAGGTACTTCAAAATATCCCTTCGGTAAACGTGGATAACGAGGGAAATATTTCGCTCAGAAATAATTCCGGCGTGGAAGTGTGGATTAATGGCAAACCATCAGGACTTACAGCGGATAACCGTGCGCAGGTTTTACAGCAATTGCCCGCCGAAAGCATCGAAAGCATCGAAATCATGACCAATCCTTCGTCCAAATTCAGCCCCGAAGGCACCGCGGGAATTATTAATTTGGTAATGAAAAAAAACAGGAAAGGGGGCTATTACGGAACGGTTTCCGCGGGAACCATGCTCACGCTCGGCAATAAAATGGGGTACAATGCGGGTGTCTCTCTCAATTACAGCAAAAACAAATTGGACACCTATATGAATTTAGGTTATCGTTATATGACGATGACCGGAAACAGTTATACAGACCGAACTAATTTCAACGCCTCGGATACTACCCTTCTTACACAGCAACAAACTATGACACCCACTTTCGGTGGATTATTTTTCCGCGCGGGTATGGATTATCGGTTGAACGATAAAAACACCGTCGGCATTTCCGGTTTTGGGATGGTAGGTAATAGAGGCGGAAATTCCTTCACAGATTACTTACTCATAGACAAACATACCAATACGCCATTGCGAAAATACTCGCGGGATAATACCGACACGGGCAATCATCCGGGCTACGATATTAGCGTATACCACAAAATCGAATTTGATAAAAAAGGGTCCAATCTGATGACCAACCTAAGCTTTGACGGACGGGATATGAAGTCGGACAGCCGTTATATGGAAAATAGACTGCTTCCACTCGTAGGAAACGATGATATTTCACAATCCTCTTCCAATAAAAACAACGAGGTAGAACTCAAAATAGATTATACCAAAAAGTTTAACGAGAACGATAAACTGGAACTTGGCTGGAATAACAGCTATGAAACACGTAACAGTGTTTCAGAAGGGATGAACAACCTCACAAAACAAGCTATAGGACTTTACTACAATGACTTCAGCAGCAAAGAACAGCTCTACGCCGTGTACGCCAATTACGCCAAAAAGTTTAACGACCGGTTCGCGGTACAAGCCGGCGTACGGGGCGAATACCAAGTCCGCCAAATAAAAACGATTCCTTCCGATATGCCTGAATTTAATCCGAAACCTGATTTTCAGCTTTTCCCCAGCGTATTCTTTTCTTACGCGCTGCCACACGGCAACGAATTTCAACTTAATTACACGCGCCGCGTAAACCGTCCGCGCGGAAGACAGATAAACTCCTTCCGGGATTATTCCAATCCCAACGTAGTTTCTTACGGAAACCCTTATCTGATGCCGGAATACGCGTCGGCGTTTGAACTCAATTACCTGAAAAACTGGGACAATCATTCCCTTTCCGCATCGGTATATTATCGGTTTACGGACGATGTTATTCAGCGGGTAAATTTTATGGAAAATAACCTGCTGAACAGTACATTTTTCAATCTTACCAAGCAACAAAACAGCGGCGTGGAATTAGTGGCAAAAAACCGTATTTTCCGTATAATAAATCTTACCTCATCGGTAAACATGTATTATAATAAACTGAACGCGGCAGTATATAATCCTTCGCCGGATATAAACGTAAAAATAGACGGGCAAGAAAACTTCTCGTGGGATGCCAAAATGATTGCCAACCTGATGCTCAGCCGCACTTTTTCGGCACAACTTACCGGACAATACATCGCCCCACAGATAATTCCGCAAGGAAAAATGTTGGAGATGTATTCGGTAGATTTTGGGTTACGTAAAACGTTTTTTGACCGTAATTTAACATTGGCGCTCACAGGACGTGATATTTTCAATACCCGAAAAACCAGAACCACTACTTCGGGCGTAGGATTTGTACAAAATTACGAAACTGTTATGGCTTTCCGAATGGGTGGCGGACGTATGATAGGGCTGAACGTTACTTACGCATTCGGGAATATGAAACCCAAAAAGCAAGATCAAAACCGTAACCCGAATCAAGAAATGAATATGGGAGATGATTAAATGGGTAGAGACGATGTGCGCATTGTTTCTCATTTTAAAAAATCATGTAAGAGACGATGCATGCATCGTCTCTTACATATTTATATATCATTCACTTTCAATGGATTATAATCAATATTTTCATCAAAAACATCGGTTCCTTCCATTTTCTTTACCCACCTAACTACTCTGTTTGTAAGAGGAAGCACCAGGATTTCATACCCCGTCTTCATTGCCATTTGGGTAAGAATAAGAATCAATAAATCATTAATAGGAATAACCGCATAAAAAGCGATAAAAAAGAACACCAACGAATCAATTCCTTCACCAAAGAGCGTAGAAACCACCGCCCGCAAAGAGAAATTACGCCCTTTTTGCAAAATTTTCATCTTACTCATTACGAAAGCATTAGTAAACGCCCCGAAAAGAAAGGCTATAAAACTGGCGATGGTAATACGCTGCGTATTGCCCAGCACAAGAGCAAATTCGCTTTGATGAGTAAAATTTTCCGAACCCGGCACCATGATACTTAACCGGAAAATAATTACCGCCAAGAAATTCATCAAAAACCCGAACCAAATAATTAATCGGGCTTTTTTATAACCCCAAACTTCAGCAATAATGTCATTGACAATGTAAGAGATGGGAAAAATCAGCAGTCCGGCGGTAGCTTCTATGGGACCGATGTTGATAAGTTTTTGTTCTACAATGTTAGAAACGATAAGGCAGGTGGTAAAAATTAACCCGCACACCATAAAGGCGACAGAGACTTGTTTTTTCATTTTTCTTGTTTTTTTAGACGTGGTGTTCAAGCACACGTAGTATAACCCCACCCCAACCCGCCCCAATAGGGCGGGTGCGAGCGTTAGTTATGGTTATTTTTAATTAGAGATTTTTTTTATAAATATTTATGTAATAATCAATTAAAGTCCCCAAAGCTATTTTCCTTTTTCTTTCCCTTTTGGGGAAAGCACCCCGCGACTGCGGGGGAATAGAGGTTGGGGGATTTAGGGGGCTTCTTCATGGCACCGGGTCATAACCACTTCCGCCCCAAGGATTACAGCTAAGAATTCGTTTTGTAGCCAAATAAACTCCTTTGAAAACACCATGCTTTTTCACCGCTTCTATGGCGTACTGCGAGCAGGTGGGTGTATAGCGACACGAGGGCGGTTTCAACGGCGAAATGCTGTAGCGATAAAAATAAACCGGCAAAAGCACTATAAATTCAGCTATTTTTTTCAATGCTTTCATTAATCGGTTTTAAATTTTGAATTATTTTTCTCAAAGCAATTTGCATCTTTTCATTCACCTTCTGAAAGTTCTCAATGTCGGTAGCAATATACTGAAAAGCAATGTGCAATTGAATATTTTTTTCTGCTGAAAAATCAATTAATTCATTTTTATTTAGTCGGTAAGCCTCACGCGTCAGTCGCTTCACTCTATTTCGTTTTACTGCTCGTTTAAATTTCTTTTTTGACACGCTTACCATTACCCTTACAGGTACACTCTCATTTTCCACTACCAAAAACACCACCCGGAGCGGATAAACCAGCAGTGATTTTCCGTCCTTGTACAAGCGTTCAATGTTTTTATCGCCGCACAAATGTTCTTTTTTGGAGAAAGAAAACATTTTTTGATTTGGGATTTGGGATTTGGGATTTGGGAAATTAAAAATTGCTTGCTGCTTACCCCTTACCGCTTACTATATAAAAATCATCCCAAAAGTACGAAAAAAATCATACTTCCGGGATAATCGCATATACTTCTCTTTAAATTATGGGACAATTTTTATTTTTTTGCTTTCTCTTTTTTAGCATTTTCTTTCAGGAAATTATCCAATGCCATAGTCATTGACGGAAAAGCAGCGGTAGGCGCTTCCAAGTCCAGACGCAATCCCGCGTCGCGCACAGCTTGCGCCGTATTTACGCCAAAGCAGCCTATCTGCACTTCGCCTTGTTCAAAGTTAGGAAAATTTTTCTTTAATGAAGCTATTCCTACAGGGCTGAAAAAGATAAACATATCATAATCAATATTTTCATCTTCCTGAAAATCATTGCTTACCGTTTTATACATAATCGCCTGATTAAAGTTTATCTTGCAGTTTTCTAAACAAGACATTGTTTCGTCATTCCGCACATCAGAGGTAATATACAAGTATTTTTCCCCAGCATGCTTGTTTAACAAAGTAGATAAATCATTAAATTTTCCGGTAGGACTGAAAAAAATCTTCCGCTTGCGGTACTGAATGTATTTCTGTAGATAAAGAGCCACAGTTTCTGAAACACAGAAATACTTCATCGTTTCAGGTACAGTAACCCGAAGTTCTTCACACAGTCGAAAAAAATGGTCAATTCCGTGGCGAGCGTTAAAAATCACAGCCGTATGATCCAAAATAGAAATGCGTTGCGTACGAAATTCTTTCGCACCGACAGCCTCTACCTTGATAAAGGGACGAAAATCAATCTTTACATTATACTTATCAATAATATCAAAATAAGGGGATTTTTCGGTCGTAGGGCGGGGCTGAGAAATAAGTATCTTCTTAATTTTCAATGCTTTAATTTTTTATGGATTAATTTTTCAAACTATCAAACTATACACCCAAAATAGAACGAACAAGGGTAAAATTTCGAGCGTGCAAAGATACAAAAAAATATATAAAACATCTAATATTTTAGCATAAAAAATATGAAACACTTTGATAAGCAATAAAATATAAAAACCAACCATTAATCCCATAGCTACTGCATCCAGCGGTACAAACCAACTTTCAGGACGATATATTTTCACTATCAACACTAAAAAAAGAAGGGCGGAAAGCAGGTAAACCAATCCCGAATACGCTTGCTTGAAACTTCGTAATTGTTTTAAGTTAAAAAACACATGTCCTATAAATTCAAAAGTCAACAACTTGAATAAATAAAACAACAAGGTGATACCTAAAAATTTTCCGTATGTGACAATACTGAAAACCCCGACAGCAGGGTTGTAAAAGTAACTATACACGTAGAGAGAAAAAACCAACAGAAAAAACAAAGTAGAATATATCCTGTATTTTACAAAATCCACCGCCGCCACTGTACGAAAAGAAGAAGTCTCTTTTGATTTAAAAAAAGATTTTACATTCTGCCAATACATGCCGGCTGATTTTTGCAAACTTACCGTCATTAAAAGCAACATCAAAAATAAAGCGCCAAAAACCCAAGGCGTGTTGTGTGGAAAAACAGGCACGCTTTTTCCTAAGAATCCGGTAGGTTCAGGATTTGAGGGAACGAGGATTTTCAAGGAGTCAGTCCGGGAAATAGAATCAGCACGCATCAAGCTGTCTTTCAACCATACGGAATCTCTCATCACTATCGCCAAAGTATCTTTTCGGGCGTAAGCGTGATTTACCGCCGACTTTACCGTTTTGGCAGTTCCGACAGTTGAGACAGGATGTATGGTAGAATCATTTTGAAACATAAAAAAGTTTGCAGTTTGTAGTTAGCAGTAAGAAGCAAGGGGCATCTATATCTCTAAAACCCAATTCCGAAATCCCAAATCCCAATTTGTCAGATTTTCGCAAAATTACGGGCTTTTTCGTCCCAAGGCTTGGCGTTTTGGATGACGGTAAGCACATTTTCCGCTTTATCAGCCACATCCCATATTTCCTTGTGCTTTTCTATCATAAAATTCTCACTCACAGCTTGTTCAAGTTGCGCAATAAGGTGCGTGTAAAAATTATTTATATTTAAAATAACAATCGGCTTATTGAAAATGCCCAACTGCTTCCACGTAATCACTTCCAAAAGTTCCTCCAGCGTACCACAACCGCCCGGCAAAGCCACTACCGCGTCTGCCAGCACTGCCATCTTCTCTTTTCGCGCGTGCATTGTTTCGGTAAGAATAAGCTCCGTAACTTCGTTATGCTGCCATTCCACTTCACACATAAACCGGGGAATAACACCCGTAACACGACCACCCGCTTCCATTACCGCGTCCGCCAACGCGCCCATTAATCCCACGGAACCTCCGCCATACACCAGTTCTATATTGTTTTCAGCTAAAATTCGACCCAATTTTCTTGCCTCTTCAAAATACATCGGGGCAACTTTATTGCTCGAAGCGCAATATACGCAAATTCTTTTCATCCTCTTTATTTAAAAATAATCTGCAAAAATAACTTTTTCTTTTCTATTGATAAAACGGAAAGAAACTTTTATTCCGCGTTTCCGGTTTCAACCTTCTTACTCTTAATTCATAATTCACAATTTTAACATATTCATTTTATAAGCAAGGGTTAATTTTAAAAAATTGCAATGTTTACATTGCAATATATTCAAAAACATTGTACCTTTGTAGGATTAAAAATTAATTTTAATCTTACTTATGAAACTTTTAGACGATATCATGACACGGGCAAAAAACAATCCTCAACGCATTGTACTGCCCGAAGGAACAGAAATCCGCACCCTTAAAGCTGCTGACATTATCCTGAAAGAAAAAGCGGCAAAACTCATACTTCTCGGCAATAAAGAAGAAATTCTGAAATTGGCCAAAGAAAATGACTTGACGAGCATTGCATCCGAAGCGGAAATTATTGACCCTGAAAATACGGACAAAGCTCCCACATACGCGGAACTTCTTTATAGCCTACGCAAAGAAAAAGGAATGACGCCGGAAGAAGCCGCTAAATTAGTGAAAGACCCACTCTACTTTGGGTGTCTGATGATTAAAAACGGCGATGCCGATGGTGAACTTGCCGGCGCCAAAAACACTACGGGCAACGTACTGCGTCCTGCCTTTCAGATAGTAAAAACTAATCCGGGCATCAAAGTGGTATCAGGCGCGCTGCTGATGTTTACTCCTACCCCACAATATGGCGAAAACGGTTTGTTGGTATTTGCCGACTGCGCCGTAAATCCCAATCCTACCGCCGAAGAACTCGCACAAATAGCTGTTTCCACCGCACACACAACACGTACCATTTGCGGATTTGAACCGCGTGTGGCAATGCTTAGCTTTTCTACGATGGGCAGCGCCAAACACGAATTAGCCGACAAAGTCATAGAAGCCACCCGCCTTGCCAAGCAAATGGCGCCCGATGTGATGATTGACGGTGAAATTCAAGCAGATGCTGCCTTAGTTCCTTCCATAGGCGCCAGCAAAGCGCCCACAAGTCCCGTGGCAGGAAAAGCAAACGTGCTGGTGTTCCCCGATTTACAAGCCGGAAACATCGGTTACAAAATGGTAGAACGTTTTTCAGGTGCGCAAGCCATCGGACCTATTCTGCAAGGAATTGCAGCGCCCGTTAATGATCTTTCGCGCGGCTGTTCGGTAGAAGACATTGTACGGATGATTACCATTACCGCCAATCAGGCAATAGGGAAATAAGCAGCCCCCTAACCCCCACAAGGGGGAAGCTGCCGCTCATAGTGCCATTGGTTATAAAAAAATGTGAGGATGTAGCAATATGCCAATGTGCCAATGTGCTAATGTGAGAAACTTCAAACAAATAACTTTAAACCCTCTCTTTCATTGCTCGAAAGTCCCCTTCGGGGGATTTAGGGGGTTTGAAACTTGAAATAAAAAAATATGGCTGAAATGATTAAAGAACCCATTGAAAGATATGGTTTAAGTAAACGCGCCCGCAACAAAACGCTGTTTTCAAAAATAGGCGTGGTAGGTTGCGGAAAAGACGGCAGCGTGATAGCTACTATCGCAGCTTCCAACGGCATAGAAGTGGTTTTTATGGAACCATCGGAAGAACGCATAGAGAACGCCTTTGCTCGCATAGAAGAAAAACTGGACGCTAAAATAGTGCACTGGGGACTCACGCAAAGCGAAAAGAAAACCATCCTGAGCCGCATTACCGGCACGATGGAATACAAAGACTTCAAAGGATGTGATTTTGTTATTGAAGCCATACGCTACAACAATATGACCGGCGAACGCCGCGTGGCGGAACGCAAAGAAGTGTTCCACCAACTCGAAAGCGTTCTCTCGTCCACCGCCATTATCGCCTCTAATGTAACCACGGTGATTGTTACGGATTTAGCTTCGGAAATGGATTATAAAGAACGGTGCATCGGACTGCATTTCCTTGCTAATATGCCCGAGTCGCAAATAATAGAAATTGTGCGCGGCATAGAAACTTCGGACGAGACATACGACAAGGTATGTAAATTTGCCAAACTCATCAACCACCAATATGTTCCCGTGCTGGAATCTGCCGGACTGGTAAGCATGCGCCTTTTTCTAAGCCAATTAAACGAAGCATGTTTCATTCTAATGGAAGGAATAGCGTCCGTGGAAGATATTGACAAGATAATGACGGTGGGCTACGGACACCGACAAGGGGTTTTTCGCACAGCTGACCAAATGGGCATTGAAAAAATAGTAAAATTGCTGGAAAATCTGTATGAAGAATACGGAAACGTAAAATACAAGCCCTCGCCTGTGTTGCTGCGCCTTTACAGGGCAAAACACTTTGGGGTAAGTATGGGAAGAGGTTTTTATGAATATGACACGGAAGGTAACATTATAAAATAAAAAAGGGGAAAAAGAATATGAAAATTTTAGTATTAAACTGCGGAAGTTCCTCTGTAAAATACAAATTGTTCGATATGAACAGCGGTGAAGTGCTGGGTTCCGGCGGTGTAGAAAAAATAGGCATGAAAGGTTCATTCTTAAAGCACACGCGCCGCGACGGACAGAAAGTTATCTTGGAAGGCGAGGTATTGGAACACCAATTAGCCATAGAATACATCTTGGGCGTACTTACCAGCAAAAAACACGGCGCCATTGAAAACCTGGAAGAAATTAACGCCGTAGGTCACCGCGTGGTACATGGCGGCGAACGCTTTAATTCCAGCGTAATCATTAACGAGGAAGTAATAAAAAAAATAGAAGAGTGCATTGAAATTGCGCCTTTACATAATCCACCCAATTTGGCGGGCATCCGCGCCATCGAAGAATTGCTGCCTGCGGTACCGCAAGTGGCTGTTTTTGATACCGCTTTTCACCAAACCATGCCGGAACACGCGTATATGTACGCTATCCCTTACGCGTTGTACAAAAAATACGGCATTCGCCGTTACGGTTTTCACGGCACCAGCCACCGCTACGTTTCCAAACGGGCAGCCGAATTTTTGAACTTAGACTATAATCATTCCAAAATTATCACGGCGCACATTGGCAATGGTGGCTCTATTACAGCGGTTAAAAACGGAAAATCAATAGACACTTCTATGGGCTTTACACCGGTAGAAGGTTTGATGATGGGCACGCGTTCCGGCGATGTGGATTTGGGCGTGGTAACTTACCTGATGGATAAGGAAATGATTGGCACATCCGCCACTACCACACTGTTTAATAAGCACAGCGGCGTGTTGGGCATTTCAGGCGTTTCGTCCGATATGCGCGACATTGAAAACGCCATCGCGGAAAATAACGAACGCGCCCACCTGGCATTAGCCATGTATGAATACCGTATCAAAAAATACATTGGCGCGTATGCCGCAGCGCTAAACGGCGTAGATGCCATTATATTTACCGGGGGTGTAGGCGAGAACCAAACCGTAACACGCCAACGTGTTTGTGAAGAGTTAAGCTATCTGGGAATTGAAGTAGATCCGGAAAAGAATAAAATTCGCGGTGAAGAATTGGAAATTTCCACCCCAAATTCTCACGTAAAAGTAGCGGTTATACCTACTGACGAGGAATTTATGATAGCCTCGGATACGATGGAATTAGTGGGATAAAAATAAAGACTGCCCTTCGCCAAAAGTGAGAGGCAGTCTTTTATGATTAACTTAGGGAAAGTTTCTAAACTTTCCCTAAGTTATTTTTTTAAGCTATACCTTTTCCATCTCTTGGATGATTTTTTCCACCCCTTTATTCCAGTCTGCAAATAATTTATTATAATACTTCCGCACTAACGCCGGATTATCCTTAGCGTCAGGTTTTCCTGCACGTTTAGTAAACTCGGTGTTCAAATTGGATATTTCCACCAATAGTTTATCGGTTTTTTCAGTGATGTCTTTTTTTGACAATAAAGTCTTAAACAGCGCATCTTCCATCAATTCGCCCGACACAAATTGAATGGTTTTCTTTAATTTTCTACGGCTTGCCATAATTAGTTTATAATTTACAGTAAAACAGTTTATAGGGATATGAAATAAATAAGCGTATTGGGGTTATTAAGTTATTTACTTCGTGTTATTAAAATAGTTATTTACTTCTTGTTATTAATACAATGGTTCGTTACAAAAAAAACATAAATATCTAAAATAAAGTACATTACGCTTTTACAAATAATGCGAATTAAGAATTGAAACGGTGCTACGCACCTAAATGCGGGGGTTGATAAAAATCCTACTACAATTGATTGCGGTGCTACGCACCTTTGCTGCGTATCCACTTTTCACCTGTCGGCAGACAGGTTTGCCCTTCGGGCGTTATTGTATGACACGGTTAAGCAAGTTCGGCATATTGTAACTCGTTATAAGTTATTCATTTCACGTCCCATAGTTTCAGTGATTAGCTCTAATTTTTTCACAAATATAACTTAATTATTATGATTTACCCATCTTTTAGCGTAAATTTGCAGAGAATAATTGAAGTCAGAAGTCAGAAGTCAGAAGTCAGAAACTTGAAACCTTGTCACGTCCTAAAAAAAGTTGACACATTTTTGTCAGTTAATAA
>MTLC01001461.1_pt1 | contig 59530 bp, 59 predicted proteins | sample 1982451 | NCBI WGS metagenome assembly MTLC01 (sample SAMN05710165, study PRJNA340218) | biofilm metagenome | isolation source: sample SPH anode biofilm adapted to +100 mV | place: USA | collected 2012-02-03 | reverse complement strand
CGCCTTATTTTACAAATAAAACATCAATAATTATTAATCGAACTCAGGTTAATAGTAGTCTGGGCTTTTTAAGGCTTGACTAATTACACGAATTTATTCATAAAAAAGTAGAGGCTGTCTTTAAAGCAAAGACAGCCTCGTTCAGTATTTGTGTGATTAGAATTATTTCTGATAATTTTTTGGGGATAAAAAATTTCGGGATAAATCCGTTATATTAAGAGGGTACTTCGAAACTCAAATTTCCGCATTTAATCTTAGCTTCTTCACAAACTTCATATCATGTTCCACCATTAGTTTTACAAGTTCAGGGAACGATGTTTTGGTGGGATTCCAGCCCAATAACGTTTTTGCTTTGGTGGGGTCTCCGAGCAATTGCTCCACTTCCGCCGGACGGAAATATTTGGGATCTACCTCTACCAAAACTTTTCCGGTGGCTTCATCAACACCTTTTTCGTTTACTCCTTCACCTTTCCATTGTAGAGTAATTCCTACTTCGGCAAAAGCCAAGGCACAAAATTCCCGCACGGTGTGCATTTCCCCTGTTGCTATCACAAAATCCTCGGGCGTAGGGTGCTGAAGTATCATCCACATACATTCTACATAGTCTTTGGCATACCCCCAATCGCGCTGAGAATCTAAATTTCCCATATAGAGTTTTTCCTGCATGCCCTGTGCTATACGCGCTACGGCAAGTGAGATTTTGCGGGTTACGAATGTTTCGCCACGACGTTCACTTTCATGATTAAACAAAATTCCGTTTACAGCGTACATACCGTAAGCCTCGCGGTAGTTTTTAGTAATCCAAAAACCGTAAAGTTTAGCTACACCGTACGGACTGCGGGGATAAAAAGGAGTAGTCTCACGCTGCGGTACTTCCTGCACCAGCCCGAAAAGTTCAGAGGTAGAAGCCTGGTAAATGCGCGTTTTCTTTTCCAGCCCAAGAATACGCACTGCCTCCAATAGTCTCAATGTGCCTACGGCATCAGTTTCGGCAGTGTATTCCGGCACATCAAAACTTACTTTTACGTGGCTTTGCGCGGCGAGGTTGTATATTTCGTCCGGCTGTGTGGTTTGAATAATGCGCACCAACGAGCTGGAATCGGTCATATCCGCGTAATGCAGATTTACTTTGCGTTCTTTGTGCATATCGCGCACCCATTCATCGAAATAAAGGTGTTCAATACGTCCGGTATTGAAAGAGGATGAACGACGGATAATTCCGTGCACTTCATACCCTTTTTCTATTAAAAACTCGGCAAGATACGAGCCGTCTTGTCCGGTAATTCCGGTAATTAAAGCTGTTTTTTTCATAATTCATTTTTTAGCGATTAGCGGTCAGTCAGTAGCTGAAAGTCTTATCTTCTTATTCTTATTTGAATGGCTTTTTCTATGGGTTTATCGCTCAATAAAATAATATATCCTCCACCACCCGCGCCACTGAGTTTCCATCCTTTGGCTTGGGATTTATAATTTTCTATTTGTTCCAAAATCTCCGGTGTAACCATATTGGGAAACATGCGTATTTGGGCTTCAAAACTATGAGTCATCGCTTTTGCTGTTGCTTCCAAATCCTTAACTTTAAGCGCTTCCCACAGTTGGTCGGCAGCTCTGCTTAATGCTTGCGCGTCTTCCAAGCTGATATTGGTATTGGCTAATACATCGTAACTTTCTACTCGGGGGAAAAGCGGAATCATCCAAATATGACATTCCAACCACTCCAATATGTTGTTATCTAACACGCTGTCAATGGTCTGGGGCCAATAATCGGATTGATAAAAAAACTTGTTCAGCCCCGGCATGGTGATGCCTAATGAATCCTGCGAGCCGCTGACATACTTTGTTCCGGGCGGATTCTCAAAACAGAAAAGGGTTTTGGCAAGTTTTTCCTTGTCGCCATCAGGAATATCAGTTTGCCACAGTTCAATGGCTTTTTTCCGACTGCTGGTGGACATGCCACTCCGGTCATTGAACTCATAATCAGGTTCTATGCAGATAGTGATAACGGAACCGGAAGCGTACTTGCTTACATAAGGCTGGTCCAGCCAGCCGCCGGCTAAGTCAATACGGTAAGGAATACGGCATTCTTGGCGCAAAGCAGTAGTAGAGCGTGCCGGAAGATTACCGTGAGGAATGCGTTTACTTACCACATATTCAATACCGAGTTCTTTGCATAGTTCTTCTTTGGCAGGTGTGTGCCCATCTGTATTTACAAAGAAAATATCGGGATTAAGGGTTTTCAATTCTTCCAAAAAGTCAAGTAAACCCCCTCCGGTGTTTATCCACGCGTCTTTGACTACCTTTAATGCCTTTACCATATAAAGACGCTCGGCATCGGAATTAACCGTTTTACGCGCTTTAAGGTCGGCAATGGTTTTATCTGAACCAATACCTACGTATAAATCTCCATACGTGGCGGCTTCTTCAAAAAACGCGACGTGGCCGCTGTGAAGCATATCGTAACATCCGGATACAAAGACTTTTTTTTGCATATATATTTTAGTTATTAGCGGTCAGCAATCAGCTTTCAGTGGTAAGCCCCCTCAGCAATCAGCTAATCGCTGAAATATCAAGGCTTAAAGCTTAAATATTCTCTCCATTAACTTCCACTTTTCGTGCGAGGGTTGCCCCGGCTCAGAAACTTGATATTTTGACATGTACTCTTCCCATTCGGCTTGGCGAGGTAACTTTGCCAATCGTTCAAAATCCCGTTCCCAATCAAACTCATCCACCGTTTCCACAATCATAAAAAGGCGGTTTCCGTGAATGTAAATTTCCATATCGGTGATTCCTACCTCACGGATTCCGGCTTTAATTTCGGGCCACACGCGAGCGTGCTCTTCCACATACGCGGCAATAAGCTCGGGGTTATTGTAGAGATCGAGGGTTTGGGTGTAGCGTTTCATAAATAATATTTTATGAAATGATTTTTTTTAGAGTAAGTAAAATAATCTTAATATATTCACTTACACTTTGATTGTTAATATATTTTAAGTTATAATTTATCTTATCAGGTATTATTTCTTCAATATAAGTTTTTTCGGGATATGATGATTTAGCAAGCAACACATTTTCATCAGCATATTCAATTGATGCATAATCCGTAATTCCAGGTTTTACGGAAAGAACATTCATTTGTTCCGTATTATATGTATTAACGTATTTACGCACTTCGGGTCTTGGTCCTACTAAACTCATTTCGCCTTTGAATACATTTATAAGTTGTGGTAGTTCATCTAATTTGTATTTTCGGATAAAAAAACCGGATTTGGTAACACGAGGATCTTTTCCACCGATGGTAATGAGTAATCCTTTCTTATCCGCATCGGTTATCATTGAACGAAATTTATACAATTGAAAATCAACATTATCTTTCCCTACCCTGTTTTGTTTATAAAAAACGGTCCCTTTTGAGTCTATTTTAATCCAAAAAGCTAGAATCAAGAAAAATGGTGATAGAATAATTAACCCCAAGGCACTGAAAAATATGTCCAATACACGTATCATCCTTTTTTTACTTTTCCGTAAGCCTCTATTACGCTATTTATTATGTATTTAGCCTCGTCATTCTTTAATTGAGGATATATAGGAAGCGAAATTTCGCACTTGAAATTATTATAGGCTACAGGAAAATCTTCTATTTTATAACCCATTTGTTTGAAAAAAGTGAGCATCGGCATAGGGATAAAATGTACATTTACAGCCACGTTTTTGCTTGCAATTTCGTCAATTACCGCATCTCGTTGTTCTTCTGTAAAGTTTTTTATGCGCAGTGCATAGATATGATAAGATGTTTCCCTTTCGCCCTGTTTTGCAGGCGGTGTTACAGCCCAACTGCATTGGTTGAATGCCGTATCATAAAGGTTAAATATTCTTTTTCTTTCGATAAGCAATTGGTCATATTTGCGGATTTGAGCTAAACCGATAGCGGCATTTACATCTGCCATATTTATTTTCATTCCGAAACCTACAATATCATAACGCCAGCCACCGGCTTTACTTTTAGAGAAAGCATCTTTTGTCTGGCAGTTCAGGCTCATTTGCCGCAATTCGTTGTATAACTCTTCATTATTAAAAGGTGTGGGCAGGTTGAGACAAATGGCGCCCCCTTCGGCAGTAGTTACGTTTTTTACAGCATGTAGTGAGAATATGGCTACATCTGTTTCACTACCCGTGCGCATTTGTGCATTGTACCAAGCGCCTAATGAATGAGCGGCATCATTCAAAACCAAAATACGTCCCAATTTTTGTTGATTTTCATTTTCAGCCACGTATAACTTGATGACTTCGTCCTCTTTTACCATTTTCATTATTGCATCGTAATCGCAAGGAAATCCAGCTATATCTACCGGAATTACGGCTTTGGTTTTTGGTGTTATGGCTTGACGGATGGCGCTTACCGAGATGTTAAAGTCATCTCCGGAATCTACCATAATAGGCGTTGCGCCTGCATGTAACACAGCTAATGCGGTAGCGCTGTACGTGTAGGCGGGAACTATGACTTCATCGCCCGCTTTTACGCCTAACCATTTTAACATCATAATGGCTCCGGATGTCCAAGAGTTCACACAGAGCACCTGCTGAGCTTTGGAAAGGATTTTTATTTCTTCTTCCAAAGCTTTTACTTTCGGTCCGGTAGTTATCCAGCCGGAACGTAACGAGTCTGTAACTTCATTGATTACATCATCGTCTATATATGGGGGGGAAAAGGGGATTTTCATATTTTGCATTATATGTTTTTTATTAATCGGTACATTTTTCTATAAGGATAAGCTGTAAATTCATACATAATTTCATATCCCAATGATTTGTAAAAACCTATTCCTTTGTCATTGTTATAGTAATCTGTTGTCAGAGATAGTTGTTTTATTTCTTTCTCTATCATAATTCTTTCTAATTCCAACAAAAGTTTTTTTCCTACACCGCTGCCCTGCATTCTGGGATTTACACCAATAGAGAGTAGCTCGGCGTAGTTACCGGAATCTTCTACTGTTGAATCGCTTTTGGTGAAATTTTTCACAAGCCGTATAAGCGCTCGTGGTTTTGTTAAGAATAATCTCGCACCAACAAAGCTATAGGCTTTTAAGTTATCTTTAATTAAACGTGTGTTAAAGCCTTTTGAGAGAGTAGTTGCTGCACAAAAACCACACAGTTTATCATTATCAAAACAGCCTAAAAGTATTCCTTTTTTATTTTTTAAAAGCGAACTATAATAAAGTTTCAAGAAATTATCTCCTAATTGTGTAAGGAAAAAATCTTTAAATGCTGAATTATGTATATCCACAACGTCTTTGAGGTGTGTGTGACAAATAGGGCTAACTTTTATCATAATCACTTTGAATTATTTTTACAACTTTTTCGAGATTAGTTTTACGCGAGAAATTCTTCATGGCATAATGAAATCCGTTAAGCCCTTTTTGAGTAAGTTGTTCTATTGCCATTGTTGAAATTTCCCTCATTGCTTTTATTAAAGCATTTTCATTTTCCGGTTCAACTACTAACCCGCAATTAGCTTCTATAATTGCCCTTGCCGTATCACTTTCTAAGTCTAAACTACCTATTATGGTTTTAGCAGAAAACATATAAGCTGGTAGTTTTGATGGAATGGAACTCAAAGCACCTCCTTTTTTCACGGGCAGTAACATTACGTCAGCGATATCTTGTATCTCGGGCACTTTTCCATCAGGCACTGGTATAAAAAGCACATTTTCAGCACTTAAATTTAATGCCAATGTTTTGCAATAATCTGTTTTGGAGCCACTTCCAGCTATAATAAGTTGAGAATCATCAATATCTGCTTTCACGAATGATTCAATAAGAAAATCTACCCCTGCAACCGGTCCGTTATTGCCTAAATACATAAATGTAAACGGTTTAGTTTCCGGTAAATTTATTTCTCTTTTTGAATTTCTATATTGAATAAACAAATCTTCATTTTGCCAATTATTAACTATGTCAAATTTATTTGGTTCTATATCACGGGAGTATATCAATTGACTTTTCATATTCTCTGAAATACAAATCACTTTTGATGATTTTTTCAAAATATATTTATCCATAGGTAATAACAAAGGGTAGAGTAATTTTTCACCTAAAGGTAGTTTATTAACAAATGATTCGGGATAAATATCTTGAATGTGTGTTACTACAGGAATATTGTATTTTTTGGCACACTTCACTATTTGATATTGGGAAAAAAGAGGCCATGAATTTTGATAAATGTAATCTATATTCTTATGGTTTTCTTTTATATATTTCACACTCTTTTTACCAAAACTATAACTTTCTATTAATCTTCCTATTAACGATGATTGTGGACAAGTATAAGAGTTTAGTATTATATGTTTAAAAGAATAACTATATTCAGCATTGGTCTGAAAAACAAAGTCCTTTGGACGAGTAGGTTTTGGTGATAACACTATTACTGAGTATTTCTTGGCGAACTCGTCTGCAATATCCTTAGATAGTTGTGCTGAAACGATAGGTTCTGGGGGGAAAACACAAGAAATGATAAGAATGTTTTTCATCCGATTTTATAATTGAAGTCATCTTTGACTTTTGATTTTTGTTAATTTTCTTTATTAAATAGTCGAGCCTTAAAAAGCTCATTTTGATTCGTTTTAAATATTATTTTTGACGGAAATCAAGTTTCTCTTCATTATTATTGTCAGAAACAGTTGCTCCAAAAAGATGAAAAAAGATGCTTTCCACTTGTTCATCATCCTTTTGAAGTTGAAACCGGCAGCAACAAGCATTATATTGATGTTGTCGCCAAATATTCCTTTGTAAAAGTTACGTGAAAGTCGGTGATCGGCTTTCAAGTGACCAATTACAGGCTCAACTCCTGCACGTTTACGAAAGTATTTTTTCTCTTTGCGCCGCATGTAGGTGCTCAATTGCTTTGAAAAGGCTTTGGGAACGTGGATTACCGTTTCTCTCACTTTGTTTCTGCCGCGGTATCCTCTGTCACCAATTCCATTTTCAGGTGTACTTCCTCTTAATCTTTCCACCTGTTCGATGGATTTATCCAGCGTGTGTCCGTCGTACTCATTTCGAAAACCCAATACTCCGACAATTACTCCGCTTGCAGTCCAGCCAACGGAAACTTTGTTGCCAAACTCATAAGGCTTATATTCCTTGCCTTTGCCGACACAACAGACTTCGGGTTCATGAAGCGAATAGATTTTATTTTTATCGTTATGCTTCTGCGCCAATACACGTTTAAACAAATCAAGTAGTTCTTGGTAAACCGGACTCTTTTCTTCTAATTTGCACTCCACGTCACGCACAAGTCTACCCGCTATGGTTTTTACTTTCCTGTCGGTTTTTTTTGCCTTTCCCTTATTCTTGGGATGATTGCGAAACCGCTGGTCGTAAGAAAGTTTTTTCAATGTACGCCTGTAAGTTTGACGAAGTTGCAAATTGTTTTCTTCTGCTATTTTCAAGCATTTCTTGATTATTTTCTTTGTCAGCTTATCATCAGTCGGAAAAGTGATGTTTTTCTCCTGTACTGTCGTATCAAAGTAAACATCCTGGTCATCTCCATCTTTACCGTTGATGCGGATGCTTTCTTTCAATATCAGCTCAATTCCTTCTTCGCCAATGCGATGCCGGAAATGAACCAGTTCGGACGACGCACAGGGTTCCACTGGCGGAAACTCTTGCTGACCGCAAAAATACTGGTAGTAGATATTTTCACTCCACTGCTCCACAACGCTTTCGTCAGAGAGATTGCGCACATGTTTCAATATCAACAGACCAACCATCAGCCGCATCGGTTTGGCAGGACGACCGTTGTCCAAGCAATAGAGCGGCGAGAAGGCTTTCTCGAACATATCCCAATCTACTTGGTGGGATAAAATGAACAAAGGGTGTCTGTGGTTTAACGTACTTTCTAAAAAGAAGAACAACGAACCTTGTGTCTGATCTTTTGGCTTTTCTAACATAATTATCTGCAAGTTTTACTTCACAAATATACAAAATCTTGCAGATATATACAACTAAAAATCAATCTAATTTGCTGAATAATAGATGATTGTGTATTTTTTAACGGGCAACTAAAAATAATACAAGAAATCGTATTGAAGTTTGACCAGCTTGAGTAGTCGCATCAAATCGGTTTAGTATTGTTCTAAAACAGCCTAACCAAGCATTTGTTTTTTCAATACTATATCGTTGTTCATACAGCAAATCGTCAATAAAAATGTCATCGTTTTGAGCATTATTTCTTTGATTGATGGCTGTGTTGGGAGTAATTTCTAACTCACTACAAAGATTTCGCATTTCTTTTCTATCGAAGCTGCTGTCAGCACTTAGAAATAAGCCATCAATTCTTATTGTTGCGTTGATAAGTGTATCAAATATCTTTTTGAAATAGCCCGTAATATGATATAAGTCATTGGGACATCCTGCTATTGGCTCTGATTTAGCAACAGGAATCCCTTGCTTATCTGTAAGAAAAAGTATTTGGTCGTCTTTTTCTTTTTTCTTCCTTGATAAGCAACCGCCTCACCTCCACGCAATGCCGGACCGTGACTTCCGTCAAATTAACAACAGACAAATCTAATTTAGATTTGTATTTGCAGAGTAATCTTTCCCACACAGTTGCCACACATGGAGCTTACACCATTTACGATAATGACCAAATACGGTTTTGTAATGCAAAACCTTCCAGGAAAATAAGCTTGAAACTGGTAACATATGCCAATGGCAACCTGTCTTTAATTTGTATAGAATGCATTTTACTATTTCAACCAAACTACTTTTTGTCTTAAAACCATGCTTGGCTAAAGGTAAATGTGGCACAACTTCTAAATTATTGTATCTTTGTCAAGTATGAAGTACATCATAGAAGGGATTGGAATTTATGTATTCGAAATTACATAAATAACGTTTCCTTCTTTATTTTAGTATTTAAACGTTAATATATCTATAAGTCAAATGACTTCATTATTTTTTCTCATAACCATTATACCTTTTGTTGAGTAATTTATAATAGATGTATCGAATAATCTTATTTTCTCTAAAATAGAATTTTATTTTCGCAACAATTCGCTTAATCTTACTTCTTCTAATAACTTCATATTTCTGCATATCATAATTCAGATATTTGCCATATATATTTTTCAAAAGTTTCAAATAAGGAATATAAATATTTTCTTCTTGGAATTTATCAATATCGGAGTCAATAATGCTAATCTGAATTTTGTTCCCAATAATATTCACTTTTGTTCCATGAAAATGAAAAAAGATAATTTCAGTTGCTTTGTTTTGAAAATATATTTTGCCAAAAGTTCTGAAATCATATAAATGTGCATTCCAAGGTGCAACACCTGCGCCTCGATGTTTTATTACATGAACACTGTTAAATAACTCCGAGAACGATTCCAAATATTTTTGATCGCCAAACTTACCATCTTCATATTTTGCAAAACACCAGTCAATACAACTATCTTTCCACCATGTAAGCGCTTTCATCCCTTCCTCATCATTTTTGAAATAAACAAACTGTACGCAATATTTACCGGTGGTCATTTCAGGTCCGTCAGGGATATGTTCTGTAATTGCAATTGATTTATCACCTATTTCATCAAAAATAACTTTCGGAGATTTAAAAAACATTAAATCTGCATCTAAATATGTACAATGATCTAAATTATATTTCTTAATAAAATAATATATCATTGAAGGACCCGAAGTCCAACAGTACTCGGCTCTATTTCTTGTAGGTTTTACATCAAGTAAGTCAGGTGTTTCAAATGCAGATAAAGATACAACTGTTAATTGTTGCAATTTCAATTTTGTAAGGATTTCATAACAGTCTTTATCAAAAGCAACAATATATAAATGAAAGCTTTCATTTAAATCAATGAGTGATTGATACAATGCCAACCCTTTATGCAAATAGTAACTATCGAATAATGTACAAAAATTGTATGTTATCATAAACACTTCACTCAACGATTAAATACAAAGTTCAATCAATTTATCAATCACAATATTTTGCTGGTCATCAGTCAGAGTAGGATACATTGGCAGAGAAAAAATTTCTTTCGCAGCTTTCTCAGTTACAGGTAAATCACCTACTTTATATCCAAGATCAGCATATCCGGTCATAGTATGAATGGGCCATGGATAGCTGATATTTAGATGAATATTCATCTTTTTAAGCTCTTCCATTATGTAATCTCGGTTTGGATGTCTTACAACGTAAATATAATAAGCGTGTCGCCCATAATCTGCTTCTAACGGTAATATTAAATTAGTGTTCTTCAACATTTCATCATATTTAGCTGCTATTTTCCGCCTTCTGTTTATATATTCATCCAAATGATTAATCTTTTTCAACAAAATAGCGGCGTGAAGTTCGTCTAATCTTGAATTATAGCCATGTTCGATAGCATAATATGTCTTCTCGGCACCGTAAAACCGCAAACGCCTCATTTTTTTGTCTAATTCTTCAGCGCTCGTATTTACCATACCGCCATCGCCATAGGTTCCGAGAATTTTGGTTGGGTAAAATGAAGTGGTGGAAATATCGGACATGGAACCGGCTTTTTTCCCTTTATATAATGCTCCATGGCTTTGAGCGCAATCTTCCAAAACAAAAAGATTGTATTTCTTTGCTATTTCATTCACTTTATCCATATCCACACACTGACCAAATAAATGAACGGGCAGAATACACTTGGTTTTTGAAGTAATAGCCTGTTCAATTTTGGAAACATCCATTAAATAAGTATCTGCATGTATATCCACAAACACAGGTGTTGCTCCTGTGCTGACAATTGCCGACACTGTGGGGATTGCTGTATTTGAAACAGTAACCACCTCATCACCAACTCCAATTCCTAAGGCTTTTAATGCTAAAAAAATAGCATCAGTACCATTTGCTACGCCTATGCCATATTTAGTTTTACAAAATTGCGCATAAGCAACTTCAAAAGCTTTTACCTTACTACCGAGTATTAACCAACCAGAGTTTAAAACTTCTTCAATGGCTGACATTATCTCTTCTTTTTCTTGTTTATATTCCTCAATATAATCCCAAACTTTAATATCCATATTTTCAATTATTTTAGTAAGTTTCTAATTTGTGCGTCCAACATCATGTTACTGTATAGTTCGTCAAAAGTATTGTTTTTTAATTGAATTTCGATGGCATTAAAATACTCTTTAAACATATTTCCGGCAGGTGATTTTAACTCCACACTTTGGTTCTTACTTCTAATTTTAATAATATTTTTAATGTTATCGGGAAGTGTAAAAACCCTATCGACATCCAAACAGAGATCATTTCCTAAAATATTTATACGATTTATGTATTCTGTAGTAAAGCCTGAATGCCCAACTAATGATTTGCCATCTGAAAATTTCAGCATAAAGCTGTATGATATTTCAACTCCTGTTTCGGATATCTTATTTTTAATCAAATAACTTTCAACAGGTAATTCATTAAAGAAGAAGCGACTGATAGAAGCCAAATACGACCCCGTATCTAACAAAGCTCCTCCGCCGAGTTCTTTTATATATCTGAAGTTATCTTTATTTAATGGTGGGAAAGAAAATTGAAATGTAATTTGTGTTGGATAAAGTTTATTTTCATTCAAATAGTCTGTAATTAGTCTAAACTGAGGATGATATAGATAAACCGTTGATTCTGAAAGAAGCACATTTTTATTCTTCGCTATTTTTAATAACTCTTCCGTTTCTTCTAAATATATTGTTGCTGGTTTATCAACAATAGTATGAATACCCCTCTCTAAAGTTTTTTTTGCCCACTCATAGTGCGATTGATTCGTAGTAGAAATATAGGCTAATTTTCCATTAAAATTATCCAAAGCGTTTTCAAAATTATCGTAGAGTGTAACAGGCTTATTAATAATTTTGTACGTATCATCCCAGGTTTGCTTGGAATATTTGGCAATAGAAACACTTTTAATAAAATCCAACTCATCTATAATGGGCAGAATCCTATTTTTGAATAGATTTGAATATCCTATTATTAACAACTCCATAATATCTATTGATTATTAATGTCAATACTTGAAATTAAACTTCTTGCTTCGATGTTAAACATACTATATCTCATAAAGTCCATCATCTGATTTAATGTCATCCAGCAATAATTATCAGGTAATTCAAGCTCTTCATTTTTATCGATAACAATAATCATATTTCTATTCTGTAATTGATAAAAACGTCCTCCTTCTTCTGATTGAAGTGCATCTATAATTATATTTGAATCATCTTCTTTCAAAAAATAACTAAAAAACGGAGGTTGAGCCTCAGGATTAGAAACAAGAAAATCAAAATTAGAACATGAAACTGTTGGAGATAATTCAATAACATCTAAATTTCCAGGTTCTACTTTTGCTTGAACGAGAAAATGAAAAATTCCGTCAATTTCTTTAAGTATAAATCCTAATAATCCAATGTTCTCATCTTTTATTAACGGTTGTGTCCATGAAGATACTTCTCGAGTTCCTGCAATCACTTTAACTCCAATTACAGTGAAAAAACGATCATTATTATAAATTTTGTCATTAGTAATTGACCAATTTGCCACTTCGGAAAGTGGAATTTGTTCTACTCTCTGCTCATAATTTACTTTCATAGAAGTGTACCAAGAAATAATCTGGTCTTTTGAACTGACTTTTGTAATTGGAGAACATGCTGATAGAATTAATCCGGTGTTTATTCCGTTATATGTTTTGTCGTTAATTTTTAGTTCATTAAGTGTCGCTAAATCTTGGTGCATTAGAATATCCAAAACGCTGTCATCAACAAAAGGAATTGTGGATATAACCGAACGGGCATCCATATTGACAAAATTATCGAGTTTGAGAAGTTTTTTTATTTCTCCCAAAGTCAACCAACAAAAATCATCCAATACCTCAACTTCTTCATTTACTTCTATAACCATATTTCTATTTCTTTTTCGAAGGAATCGGCCTCCTTGTTCAGTTTGAAGTTGATCAATAATAGTTTTTGATTTAGTTGGATCCACAAAATACTCAAGATAAGCAGGTAGTTTACCTTTATGAACCCTCGAGAAATTACTTTTAGTCGCCTGAACTGTTGGTGATAATTGGAGTATATTAATATTTCCTGGTTCCATTTTGGCTTGCATCAAAAAATAGCGGACTCCATCTATAACCTTAGTCAAAATACCTAAAATTCCAATTTCAGGTTGATTAATAATAGGTTGTTCCCAAACTTTTTGTCCACCAAAATTTGTTTGTACCCGAACACCTTCTATCCTAAAGAATCTACCTGATTTATGAACCAAACTATGATTGTTTGGCGTAAAATTCCATTGATCTAATTCATTAAATGGCACTTGTTCAACGCTGAAAAATTTTGCTTTCTTAGCTTCAAACCATTTTAGAAAATCTTCAAAAGCTTGAAATTTGTTTTCGGCTTCTTGTGAAGAACAAAAAAAAGAACTTTTAGGTACTAATACTTTTAATTTTGTCATACTACTGTTAAATTAAGCATAAAATGTTGCATTAGACATATCGTAATTTGATGATAATCAGGGTAAATAAACTCAATATTCAGAACTTATCACTCTTAACTAAACACTACTTATTTATATAATTAATAAAATCCTCTTTTGTTCTCAAAGACATTTTCATATCATAATGAGTATTCGCTAAAACTAAACATACAGCATCAGGTGAAAAATCGTACAAGTCACAAAAAGTTAATCTGGGGGTGTATATGCCCTTTGTACAATCATTTAGAATATAAATATCCTCATTTTTTCCATCGAATACTTTAACTTTAAAAGAACCAGAAATTGGAATTATTACCTGGTCTGTGTCAATATGTGCATGTCCACCTCTGTCATGGGTAATATGATGCATATAAAAAATTCGTTTGATGTCGATAGGAATATCAGATTGTGTTTCTATCGAAGTTAGAAATCCCCTGTTGTCTCCATTGTTTCTTAAACTAATTTCATAAACTGACTTTACATTCATAGTATCTTTTTGATTTTGTAATACATTCTATTCAAGTGTTCTTCTAGCTATTATATCATAATTAAGAAACTCTTCAGCAGTCTTTTTGGCACCTAATCTCATCTTTAATAATTTATCTGGCTTTTCAAGAAATTCATTAATCAATTTACTTATATGTTCTGAATTTATATCTTGTTTGGCTAAAACAATCACATTACCATTTTTATTTAAATAAGAAGCATTTTGTGAACCGGAATTCCCTACGATTAGCGGTAAATGCATCCCTATAGCCTGTTGCCACATTACAGATTGACTGGATGGGAAGATGGCTAGATCAGACATGGTCATTATTTCAAGAATTTCAACGGGTTTTAACCAGCCCATAAAATCGATATTATAACCCTTTGAATTGTTTTTTAAATAATTCTCATACTCGGCATCTTTTATATCCGCAGAACCAACAATTAATAAATGTATATTCTCATTATTCATTAATTTGATGGAATCAATTAAAACATCTGTTTTTTTACTTTTATTTAATTTACCCCCTGTAAAAATAACAAAATCATTTTTGGTAATTTTATATTTTTCTTTTAATTCATCAACATTATTTTTATTGCGTATTTCTTCTGATAAATCATAATCACACCCCAAAGGTAATAGTTCCATTTCAGAATATGAAACCCCATATATCTCATTCACAAATTTCAATCCTTCTGGAACAATTGCATATAGCCTATCAATATATTTTTTGTGAAATTGAAGATGAAATTTCCGAAATATTCCATTTAATATATATAGTGAAATCCAATTATTACCTGAATTACTAAAGTCAGCGTGACTATCACAAACTATCCTACACTTAGTGTTTATCTTCTTTTTATACCAAACCGCGTCATTTAAATTTAAGTGTAATCCATGTGCAAAAATCATATCAGGTTTTTCTTCTAATAATAAATCCCTGACTCCATTGAATTTTCTTATTTTGCCCATTATATTAAGAGAATAGGGCAAACGTAATATCTTCGTACCATTATATTCTTCAATCTTCTCTGTTTTAAATTTATATCTATTATTATAGTAATCGTGGATATTTTCAAAAGTACTTGCAATAATCACAACCCTATGTCCATTCTTTTTATAATATTTTGAAAGATAATTTTCTTGGTATTGTTGATTAAGGCCAAAGAAATCACATAACATAAGGATATTCATAAATTAATTTGTCGATTATTTGGATTCAATTACAATATTATTATTTGAAATGCTGTTTGAATTATCCACTTCTTCTCTAAAAAAAACAGTGTCTTTAACTCGTTTTTTGGAGTTGTAAATAGTATTATTAACAAAACGGTTATTCTTTATTTTGTTAATAGCATTTCCATTTTGACCATTTTGTCCAGTAAAATACAATACGTCTATTGGTGAATAAAATGAATTATTGTAAATTGAAATATTGTTGCCTGTTTTGATATCTTTATATTTTCTAACAGAGACATTTGCTGAAAAAGCTTTATCCTCCGTGCTCCAGAAATAACCTTTAATAACAACTTCTTTTATGTTCTTAAATGTGTTATCTGCAACTATATTGTAATTTACATTAATAAGATAAACACCAGATTTTTCTATGTTAGTGATTGTATTATTCTTAAAAGTAGAATTAAATCCATAGGCATTTACGTATCCATACATATTGGAGTTATCGACAACATTGTTTTCAATTTTCGTATTAGTTGAGCTGTTTAAAGCTATTGCACCTGCAGGAAGTGTTTCCGTCTTGTTGGAATTACGTAATGTATTGTAGATTTCATTACCAATTATTTTGGAATTATGTGAACTCATTAAATAAATACCCATTCCCATTACGGTTTTATTGTTCCCTATTTCTCCAATATTCCTTACTGTATTGCCCGAAACTGTTGTTTCTGTCAAAGTGTTTTCATCATCTTGAGATTCATAAGATAATATACCATAAGAAAGGCAATTTTCAATTGTATTGCCATCAATAACATTTCCCTTTCCATGTCCAATTATCCCAATCCCTATCCCTATTATGTTATTACCGTCAATGTAATTATCTTTTATTAAGTTGTTAGTATGACTATATCCTAATCCTGAATATCCTAAAATTATCCCTAGTTTTTCAGTATTTTTCTTGGACTTCATTGAAGGAAATTTTATTGTATTGTTAATGATTTTGCAATTAGTGCAACCTCTCTTACCAACAAAAGTCAAAAATATAGGATTTCCACTAATATCCGTGAACGAAGAATTTTTAATAGTAACATTATCTGAACCATATATTAAGAAAGCATAACCATTATAAAAACCGGTAGCATCAATACCATTTCCAATGAAAGTACCATTCTCAAGTGTAAAATTATTACTATTTATTACAAATCCAGATTTATTATTGGCGAACTTAACAATTGAGTTGTTTTCAAATTGTATTGAAGTATTTTTATTCTTTGTCCATATTATTTCAGAAATTTGATAATTCCCTCGTTTGACAGTTACTTTAACAGGTCTATTGCCATAATCTTTGCTTAATGCATTTTTAAATAACTCGTTGTCATTTGTTTTTTCGGTTTTCTGTATTTGTATGTATAAAGTGTCTTTATTGATACTACATAATGCAGGCAGTCCTTGGAATGACACAAAAATTATGAGTATAATAATTTGTATTTTTTTCATGATTGTTGCTTTAATTGAGGGGTTAATAACTTGTCAAAATCAAAAAACATTAATGTAATAACTAAAAACAATAATCCTCCAGAAAATAATGTTGTAAAAAAGGACACATTTAGAAGAGAAAAAATTGTGCCAGTAAAAACTAATACATAAAATATTGATTTCTTATTGTAAAACAAATTGTTTATCCACAGCAAGAAGAAAAACATTATTATTGTAATAATAACAATACCTAAAAGTCCATCAGCAGCGACCCCATCTGTTGCCCAAAAATTAGCATTAGCATTAGCATTCGTTGAATTATAATTACCAATTACTTGTCCCAAGGATGAATCACCATATGGATATTGACGAGTGAATGCATTAATGATATTAATATGTGAGTAATGAGTTACAGGATTTTTTGAAAAAAATGCTAAATAATCTGAAAATAAAACGCCAGGCATACCAAGAGTTCTCATCAAAAAAATTGAAGAAATATCGAAAGTTATATCTCTTGAGAGAAATAAAACCATTGAAAGTATAATTAAACCTCCTGATACAATCTGGAGAAAAGTAAATCTACGTGATTTGGTTATTGAATAATAAAAGCTAGTAATTACAATTGGCATAATTAAACTTGCTTTGGCTCCCATTATCATATAAATTATTATATGCCCTAAAATCCCTATCACTAAATATATATTTTTTTTACTAATTAAGCCAATACAAAAATAAATAGGGTAAATAAAATAAGTACACCACATGATAAAATAGCCAGAAATGGAATTAGACATGTCGGAGTTTGCAAATCTTAATTCATACACGTCAGTAAGACCAACGAACCTCATATTGCCTGCAAAAAAAACAAGCAAATAAAGTGTCATAGAACCTGCAATAATATGAAACCAAAAGAGCGGAATTTTAATTCTTTTTCGGCTCCAGCGAATTGTTTTTATTTTATCAATACTAAAAAAAATGATCATAGAAAGAGACAAGATTAATTGATAAGAGCTCACTTCAGCGATACCTAATTCTTTAGTATTATTATAACTTAGTGTTATGATAATTGGCACATAAGCCAATAAATATATAATTATAGAAAAATAACTAGAAATTTTATTAATACCCGTATAAAAATAAATTGGTAATAATGAGAAAAAAAAGGTTAATACAACTTGTAAAAAATCTAAGCCATAATTTTTATAACCGATATATTCCCATGTAACACTGAGATAATTCACATGGATAAATTGGTAAATAAATATGTATAATAAAATAAATAAATATTTTCTTACGCCAGAGTCTTTTCTGCTTTCAATCACCCCAACTTCAGTATATTTATTATCAAAATTTCTCATAGCACTATTCAGCAGAACGGTAAATTACGAATAAAGATATCATTAAAACGACAAAAACACATATTGCCATAAAAGTTACATTATGGAAGGGATTTTGTCCGAACAGCATATTTCCGAGTATCAAAGAAAAAGAAATAGTTATAAATAATGAAAATTGAATTAAAAAGTAAGTTTTATATTTCTTCTTAATTAATAAAATATCATAAAAGCATTGTACCATGAATAATGAAAAAGCATACAATACAACATATCTGGTTAGTACGCCTGCCGCAAACCAATTCCTACCTAAAAAAACACTAAAAAGCCATGGCGCGAGTATTCCTAACACAGTGTAAATAAACAAGCCCAGAATAAACATTTTTTTTGCTAACGAAATGAAAAGAGGTCTAATATTTTCATTTTTATTTTCCATTATTGACACTTCTGTTCTAAAAACACTACCAACTGCACTTCCTATAACAATAGACGGTAATAAAGTAATTCTATTAGACATAGCAAAGTATCCAACAAATTCAGAACTATACAATTTTTGTAAAATGATTGGGATTATCTGAGAACTCAATATTGAGAAAATAGTTGTTGGGAGAATTATCTTTGGATAATCAATATACTTGAAAAATGTCTCTTTTAAATCTTCAAAGCGTAAATAATCTCTAATATAATCACTTAGAATTTTATAATTATTAAAAGCAATAAAAACAACACTAAAAGAATAACCAAGTAAATATCCGTAAATTAATCCAAACTTAATGAAACCGAAAATTCCCAAGAGGATGCTGCCTGCAACGTTTGAAACAGATTGAATTACATTCGTATTAGTTGTTGTTTTAAACCGCTTTTGACGATTTGTAAATTGTAGTAATGCTGACAAAATACCAATCAGTGTAGTGGTTAAGACTATTGACAATACAAGTTGGACATCATTCCTAATACCTAAAAATCCAAACAATTGATTTCCAAAAATTAAAAAAAACATCAAAAGTACAAATGAAAATAACAGAGAAAATAGAACAGTTAGAACTATCAAAAATATCGAATCTTTTTCTTCGTTAGCAAAAACAATTGGAAGTTCAAATTTAAGTGTAAAAAGAGAACCTAAAATTAAAGAAAAACTGAGATACAATGACTGTAATCCAAAATTCTCAGGAAGATATATCCTTGATAAAACTGGTATTGTTGTAACAATAACAATCTGACTTATCATCGATCCGCTTGAAACAATTGAAATGTTTCTCCAGAATTCACTCAGTTTCAATTTAAGCATTGGTAAATTATATACTTATTAAGATAAAAACTCTTTTACCCCCTCACAAACCTTCTCCACATCTTCTTCCGTAATATACGGATGAATGGGCAAAGATAATACTTTTTCACACAATTCTTCCGTTACCAGACAAACTTATTAGCGGATAGTTTAAAGTTTGTTCGTGCATTGATGTGGGATAATACCCCATCGTGAGGATGTCTTGTTCTTTCAAGTAGGCTTTCAAAATGTCGTATTTAGAGGTATATTTCAATAATATACGCGGATACATTTTTTTTTACAAATTTACAAACATTTTTCACAAAACTATCTTCACATAACATTCCTTTTTCACTCTACTCATCAATTCTTCATCCTCTTTCCACTTTGCCAACTCCCGTTTGTATGCGTCTTGCGTTTTGGTTAGTTTAAGCGTGTGCGGCGAACCTTTGCGTATGGTTTCCATTGTCAAATCCACAGTGGCGCGGCGAATGGTTTCTTCCATACGTGTGCGGTCGGATTGTACTTTTTGATACAAGAACACCTGCTGCAGGGGCGATTGCATAAATTCCGCCAGAGAATTCCACACGGCTTTATCCTGAGGGTAAGAAGATGTGGGAGTGGAGCGACTCCAATCGGCGGGCGGCTGCGGTTTGTTATCCACCTGCTTTTGCAGATAATGAAGACAAAATTCGAGCAGCGGTTTTGTCAATGGAAACGCCGACCACTGCGGTTGAACGAGTTGCGTGACTAACGCTTCGTTTACAAACGTGCGCGATGGATTTTCCGTTAATGATTTGGTGGTTTGTTGCAACCATCCAGTATTCCCCACCATAAAACGGCTTAATTGTACCGAATGTGTAATGAGGCTCTTTGCGGCTGTCGGCAGATTGTTTCCGCTTAACAACAAGGCGTTTGTATAAACGGGAATTTGCGTTATTTGCTGTAAAACAAAAGGGTGTATAACGTCGTTATTCTTCTGGGAAATAAATTCCAATAACTGCAACAAATGAGCGGTTTTTTTTTGGATTTTTCTTTTGAGACAAGCGAAAAGAGCGTTTCCGAAACATCGGCATCGAAGTGCAGCAGTAATTCCATCCACTTTTCTACGTCGATGTGCTCAAAATGATAAACCAATGTGCCTATTTCGCTTTGCGTAAGTCTTTTCTCCGTTTTTTGAAGTAAAAAATAATCGGCTAAAGCATTGATGTCGCTATCTTTTACGCTACTGTCTTTCGCGAGCGAGTAAATTGCTATTTTTTTCGCGGTACGTTTTTCACTATCTTCTATGTCAGACCAATGCGCAACATAATAACGCAGCCATTTGAGTTTGGTTGCCAAAGGCAACGCCTGAACAACATCGTAATGCGTCGTTTTCTTCCACATAAAAACCGCTCCGTAATGATACCAGTACATCATTTCCATGCCGGCGTTTCCGGTGTAGCCTTCCGCTTCTTTTTCATCGGGTTCGCCGTCGTTGAGCACAAAATCTTTGATAATATCTTCGTCTTCCATTTTCAATCCTTCTAACGGCGGTAAGGTATTGTTTGCCCAATGGTCGATGGTAATGTATTCTTCGTAAATTTCGCCCATTTCACCATCTTGTGCCAATTCCTGGTCATCATCTTCGTCATCGTACCAACCGCCGCGCCTGTATCCGTAATCGGAACCTTCGGTTAGCAATTCGCCCGATTGATAGGAAGTTACCAATCCTAATTTGGCGTAAAATCCGGCGTTTCCGGCGGCTTTTATCAGCGCTTCGGCTTTGGGACGATCGTTGAGTTTGAGTGTGTTTAATCCGAAATTGGCAGGTGTATAGTGATGTCCGAGTAGAATGGCTTTTACCGTATCTGTCTCCTTTCCGGCGTTTTTTAGAATTTGGGTCAATTTGTCCACCGATGCGCTAAGCGGAATGGCTTTGGGCTGTTTTGAGGACTTTTGCTGCACCAGATTGTAGGTCAGGCATACACGATAGCCTTGTGTAACGGGTCTTACTTCGTGTTCGCAGTCGGCATAAAAAGCGATGTAGGGTATTTTGTACTTCTCGGTGGCTTCGGAAAACGAAATTTGCTGCCGTTTGTCTTCAAACTGAACGATAAATTCTCCGCCTTCGTGTTTCGACGGTAATCCCACAACCAACGTAGCAAACATACCCGGCTCTTTTTCCGAGTCGCGATGCCGGCGGAAAAACCCGCCTTCGCCGTAAATCAGCATTTTATACAAATGAGCCGAAATCTCGTAATTTTCAATGCCTAAATCAGGCTTTATTTCTTCTACTATTTTATTTATCAGATTATTCCATTGCAGATTATTGAACGAGATTTGAGAAGCGTCAATCTCCCACGTATCGCGCACCGAAGTGTCTAACACCGTTTCGCTGCCTTTACCGAAAGGAGCCTTGCGGGCGGCAATGTCAATCAGTTCTTCTACTTGATTTTTGGCGATCGGAAATGCCAATTCGTCCAGCCCATTCACTTTCAAACCCGGAAATACAAAATCCGTAACGCCATTGCTCCAAAAAGAGCCGGTACCTTTTATTTTGGCAAGCGCAGTGGGGATATTTTGGGAAAAATTGCTCATAAATCAGAGTACAAAAATAAACTACTGAAGATAAATTACATTTAGTTTTACCGATTTCTTCCCCTATCCTACCCCTTCAAAAAACTCTTCACCCCCTCACACACTCTCTCCACATCTTCTTCCGTAATATACGGATGAATGGGCAAAGATAATACTTTTTCACACAAACTTTCCGTTACAGGACAACTACCTTTCGAATAATTTAACTCTTTATAAGCAGTCTGTTCGTGCATCGGTTTAGGGTAATACACCATGGTGGGAATACCTTGTTCTTTCAGGTAGTTTTGTAGTGCATCCCTCTGTTCTTTATTTTCAAGTGTGATAGTGTACTGTGCCCAACTGGAATAATATCCTTCCGGAATAATTGGCGTTTTTACCACACCTTTCAGTTTTTCGGTATAAAGTGCGGCGGCTTTGTTGATATCCGTAACTTCATATTCTTTGAAAGCTTTGAATTTTGGAATCAATATAGCGGCTTGCAAAGTATCTAAACGAGAGTTTACCCCGATACGTACATTGTCATATTTGAAAGAACCTTTACCGTGAACGCGGTAAGAATCCAAGAGCGTTGCCCATTCGTCATTATCGGTAAAAACCGCCCCACCATCGCCATAACAACCGAGCGGTTTCGCAGGGAAGAAAGATGTAGTAGCAATATCGCCGAAACTGCACGCGCGTTTGCCGTTTATTTCGCCACCGAAACCTTGTGCGCTATCTTCAAGAATATACAAATTATATTTATCTGCAATCTTACGTATAGCAGGATAATTGGCTGGTAACCCAAACAAATCTACCGTAATAATTACCTTTGGCGTAAGTTTACTTTCTTTTATGGTGCTTTCAATGCATTTTTCCAAATGCGCCGGATCCATATTGAACGTATCCGAATCCACATCAACAAAAACAGGCGTAGCGCCTTCGAGCGAAACCACTTCCGCGGAAGCAAAAAACGTGAAATCAGGCACAAAAACGGCATCACCTGCTCCCACGTTCCACGTTTTTAACGCCAATGTTAAAGCGTCCGTGCCATTTGCACAACTGATGCAGTGTTTTACACCAACATATTCTGCCAAAGAAGCTTCCAGTTCTTTAACAGCTTTACCCATAATATAGCCACCTGAAGCAGCCGTGTCTACCATAGCCTTATCTATTTCAGGCTTTAAGACATTGTATTGTTTAACTAAATCTCTAAATTGCATATATTTTACTGATTACACTAATTTTTGCGAATTACGCGAATTACGCTAATCTTCGCCGATTATTATTTAATAGTATTTACTACACGTTTATATGTTAATGATAGCGTTCCGAAATTTATCAGTAAGCCTAATTGAAAATTTGTTGATTTTATATTGTTTAGCGTTTGTTGTCTGTGATTTTCGATAATCATCTTGGCTGATTTTAACTCTATAATGATTTTATCGAAACAAACAAAATCAGCTTTAAAATATTTTTTCAATGGTTGATTATCATAATATACAGGTAGCTTCTTTTCTTTTTCAAAAGGAATATTTCTTTTCTGAAATTCGATTTCCAAAGCCTCAGAATAAACACTTTCAAGAAAGCCCGCTCCCAACTTGCTGTGTACGTACATACAAGCTCCAATTATCGCATAACTTTCTTCTTTGTAAATCAAATCCGCCATACCGCCTTTCGCGTAATTCGTTATAATTCGCCTAATCCCGTTGGATATTCAGCGTATTTTTTCTCGCATTTCTCACACTCCAAGTTATCCCCAAGTCTTTCACCGCACTCACAGACCCAGCCGATTTGCCGTGCCGGAACGCCTGCCATAAGCGCGTGGTCTTTTACATTTTTGGTAACTACCGCGCCGGCGGCAATTAACGCGCAGCGCCCCACCGTATGTCCGCAAACCACCGTAGAGTTAGCGCCTAATGATGCGCCCCATTTTATAAGTGTTTGGGCATATACGCCGTGCACGGAATAGTGAGCGCGCGGCGTGGTAACGTTGGTAAATACGCAGGATGGTCCGCAAAATACGTTATCTTCCAATTCCACCCCTTCATACACCGAAACGTTGTTTTGAATACGCACGCCATTGCCTATTTTCACGTTGTTAGCTACGTTTACGTTTTGCCCCAAAGAACAGTTTTCACCCAGTGAAGCACCTTTTTGTATGTGGCTGAAGTGCCAAATTTTAGTTCCTTTTCCGATGGTTACATTGTCATCAACGTAACTGCTTTCGTGTACGAAATATTCTTTTTCCATTTTTACGAACTTACGCGAATTATTACGAATTCAGCGAATTAAGATATGAATTGTTTTCTATTCTAATAACTTTAGACTAATGACTATTGACTATTGACTGTAAACTATTGACTATTAACTAATCAATTCCTGTACTTTTTCCAATACTCTGACCACCTCTAACCCCGATTTTCCATCAGCTACTTTTATTTCATCGTTCAAATGATTGACAAAATAAGTCATTTCTTCCGTCAGTGGCATGCCTTTTTCATAAGGGATAATTTCATCGGGTTCCGTTTTCACGGCAGGTATTTCATTCTCAAAATCAACGTGTTTATTGTAGAAAACAATGTTTTTTTCGTTACTGGAATCTTCAAAAGAGAGCATTCCTTTGCTGCCGATAATCACCATCTTATGCTCTTTGAAAGGATGAAACCACGAGGCAAAAATATGTCCGTGAATATTGTCAGGATAAGTAATATGCGCCATGGTGGAATCATAAACGTCTTTTTGAAGAAATTTTTCGCCTTTGGCAAGGATGGAAACAGCCGGTTTTCCGATAAAGAAATCCAAAATAGAAACATCATGCGGGGCAAGCGACCAAAATACATTTTCTTCCGTACGCACCGTACCTAAATTCAAACGGTTAGAATAAATATAGTGCAGTTTCCCAATTTTTCCATTATCAATTAGTTCTTTGATTTTAATAATGGCGGGATGAAACAGCAACACATGTCCCACCATTAAGCGCGATCCCGATTTTTCTGCCAATGCCACCAATTTTTCAGACTCTTCCGCCGAAAGCGTCATCGGTTTTTCTATTAATACGTTTTGTCCTTTTTCCAACAGGATTTTTCCGATAGGATAATGCGTTACCGCGGGCGTTGCCACTGTATAACCGTCGAAACCTCTTTCCAAAGCCGCTTCTACCGAAGTGAATCCCTCTACCGGAAACTGTTCCAAAAGCGTTTTCAGTCTATCGGAGTTTGATTCTACTATTCCGCCTAAATTCCCTAATTGATAGAGGGTTTTAATGTGGTTTTGTCCCCAGCGCCCTCCGCCTATAACACAAATTTTTTTCATAAATACACCTGCCCCCTAACCCCCTGAAGGGGGAATTAGAGAACATTTAAGATTGTTCTTAAAATTAAAAAATATTTTTATCCCACAAAACTTTAATTACACCACTAAACTCCCCCTTCGGGGGGATGGGGGGCAACTTAAAGTAATTCTATATTAGTTCTGTTTTTAACCTCTTTCATCGCGTTTTTGGTATCGAATATGAAAGTTGCGTTTTGTTGTACGAAATCATAATCCACATTGCTGTGAGATACGGCGACAAGCACTAAATCAGCAGATTTAACAAGATCAACCGTTAAGTCTTTTTCGCCTTTATGCGCCACGCCTTTGTGCTTATATTCTAAAATATATGGGTCATAAAATTTGATTTCAGTGCCCATTGCTTGCAGAATGTCAATAACTACCAACGCCGGACTTTCGCGATAATCGTCAATATCTTGTTTATAAGCTACGCCTAAAACCAAAATTTTTGAACCATTCAATGATTTTTTGTATCGGTTTAATATATTGGATGCCCTTTCCATACAATATTCCGGCATACGGTCATTAATCATCATAGATGATTCTATCATAGAAGTGTGAAACCCGTACTCACGCGCTTTCCAAGAGAGGTAATAGGGGTCAAGGGGAATGCAGTGCCCGCCTAATCCGGGACCGGGATAAAATGCTTGAAATCCGTAAGGTTTGGTTTTGGCGGCGTCAATCACTTCCCAAAGGTTGATGTTCATTTTATGGCAAAGGATAGCCAGTTCGTTGACTAATCCGATGTTTATATTACGATAGGTATTTTCAAGGATTTTTTCCATTTCGGCAATGGCAGGGCTGGAAACCGTATGCACATCGCTCTCTAACACGGCACGATACATGGCGGCAATCACTTCCAGCGCGTCCGCGCCGATAGCGCCTACTACTTTCGGGGTATTTTTTGTTTTATAGATTAAGTTTCCCGGGTCCACACGTTCCGGCGAGAAGCCAAGATAAAAATCTTCACCGCACTTTAGCCCTGAACCTTTTTCTAATAAAGGTTTAATGAGTTCTTCGGTAGTACCCGGATAAGTGGTAGATTCAAGTACTACCATCGTTCCTTTTTTCATATATTTAGCAATAGATTCCGTTGAAGACTGCACATAGCTAATATCAGGCTGTTGGTATGCATCTAAGGGTGTGGGTACACAGATAGCTATAAAATCCACATCTTTAATAAAACTAAAATCCTTAGTCGCTGACAGCATCCCTTTTTTTACAATATCTGCCAAATCATCGTCCACCACATCGCCAATATAGTTTTTACCGGCGTTTACCATATCTACCTTACTGTCTTGAACATCAAAACCAATGGTTTTAAAACCCGCTTTAGCTTTTTCTACTGCTAAGGGTAGGCCAACGTAACCAAGACCTACAACCCCGACTGTTATTTCTTTCTTTTGAATTTTTTCTAAAAGAATATGTTTCATATCTCTACATTTTATTTTTAGATAGTCTGTAATTTATTTATTTCTTCTTTATTATTTTACGCCAATAAATAAAAGCTAATAATACCAAAGCACATTTATTATTTTTATCTTAATCAAATAGAACATTAACACAAAAAATAAACGTGCAAAAATAATAAAAATCTCCTGATTTATTATTTATATTTTTTCACTATTCAAAACTAATTCTATACGAAACAAATAATACTCTACTATTCAATCACTTAAAAAGCAAAAAAACATTCCCTTTTATCTATTTTCCATAAAGATATAAACTTCTTTCCAACGCCTCTTTCCAATGGGAAATTTCCACACCGAATGTTTTTTTTATTTTTGTTTTATCCAATACCGAATAATTCGGGCGTTTTACTTTACTCGGAAACTCATTAGAGTGACAAGGTTTTATATCGCACGCGTTGCCTGAAAGGTTACGTATTTCAATGGCAAAATCATACCACGAGCATACTCCTTCATTAGAAAAATGATAAATGCCCGCATTACCTTTGTATTGATTTTTTTCAATAATACTTACTAAAATATTCGCTAAATCTGCCGCGTAAGTGGGCGTTCCTACTTGGTCAAAAACCACATTAAGCGTATCTTTTTCGGCAGTCAAACGGCGCATGGTTTTAGCGAAATTGGTACCAAAAGACGAATACAGCCAAGATGTGCGTACAATTAAATACTCACAGCCCGAATTTAATATCGCTCTTTCTCCTTCTAATTTACTCTTTCCATAAACACCTTGTGGCGATGTAACGTCTTCTTCCACGTATGGCGTATTTTTGGTGCCATCAAAAACATAATCGGTAGAAATATGGATAAGCGTTGCGCCAAATTCCTTACATACTACCGCCAAGTTTCTTACAGCTTGGTGATTTATTAAATCCGCTGTTATAGCATCCTCCTCAGCCTTATCCACGTTAGTATAAGCGGCGCAATTCACGATTGCCCCTACCCTATTTTGCACAACAAAATTTCTAACTTTCTCTAAATTAGTAATATCTAATTCCTCGACATCCGTAAAAATATAATTATCCTTATCCGAAGTCGCCACTCTTATCTCGCTGCCTAACTGACCATTAGCGCCTGTCACCAAGATATTACCCATAGTAATTTATATTGTAATCAAAAATAACACCTAATTCTTTTAATGTGGGACTCTTTTTATCTTTTTCCGATAATAGTAACTTATCTGCCGCAAGTTTCCAATCAATATTCAAATCCTTATCGTCCAAAGCCACACTTCCTTCAGCAGAAGGTTCATAATAATTATCACACTTGTATTGGAACACAGCCTCTTCACTTAATACTACAAAGCCATGAGCGAATCCTCGAGGAATAAACATTTGTCTTTTATTATCTTCACTCAATTCTACTGCAACATACCTCCCATAAGTAGAAGAACCTATCCGAATATCCACCGCCACATCCAGCACTTTTCCTTTTACCACACGCACCAATTTAGACTGAGCGAAAGGCGGTTTTTGGAAATGCAAACCACGCAACACCCCGTAAGTGGAACGGGATTCATTGTCTTGCACAAAAATCGTTTTACAGACCTTCGTTTCAAATTCTTTCTGAGAAAAAGACTCAAAAAAATAACCCCGCGCATCACCAAATACGCGTGGTTCTATGATTTTTACTTCTGTTATATCAGTATCTATGATATTCATTTTTTTTCAGTTGGGAATTGGGAAATCAGATATGAGACATCAGACGGCCGAGTTCCGGCTTTTAACTTCTAACTTCTGACTTCTTAACTTCTAACAATCTCATCAAATACTGTCCATATTGATTTTTAAGCATGGGCTTAGCTATTTCTTTCAATTTTTCATCAGTAATCCAACCATTATGGTAAGCTATTTCTTCAAGGCAAGAAATTTTGAGTCCTTGCCTTTTTTCCAATACTTCAATAAAAGTGGACGCTTCTGAAAGAGAATCGTGCGTTCCGGTATCCAACCAAGCAAAACCACGCCCAAGTAATTGCACTTTCAGTTGTTTGTCTGCCAAAAACTGCTGGTTTACAGTAGTTATTTCCAGTTCGCCACGCGCGGAAGGTTTAATGCCTTTGGCTACTCCCACCACTTTATTAGGATAAAAATAAAGCCCCACCACCGCGTAATTGGATTTCGGAGATACGGGTTTTTCTTCAATGCTTAACACATTTCCCGTTTTATCAAATTCTGCCACACCATATCGCTCCGGGTCATTTACCCAATAACCGAAAACTGTGGCATTGCCATCATTTTCCGCTTCCTTTACAGCCGTACCAAGCATCTCGGAAAATCCTTGACCGTAAAAAATGTTATCGCCTAACACCAAACAAGCGCAATCGTTACCAATAAACTCTTCGCCTATAATAAATGCTTGTGCCAATCCATCGGGGCTGGGTTGTTCCGCGTATTCAAAGTTCACCCCATAATCAGAACCGTCGCCTAACAACCGCCTAAAACCCGGCAAATCATCGGGAGTAGAAATTATCAGAATATCTTTTATGCCGGCAAGCATCAATGCCGATATGGGGTAATATACCATCGGTTTGTCGTAAATAGGAATTAACTGTTTGGAAATCCCTTTCGTTATCGGGTATAAGCGCGTTCCCGAACCGCCGGCTAAGACTATTCCTTTCATGGCTGATTGTATTTAAAATATTCACAAAGATACTGCTTTTTTCACATAAAAAACAATGGAAACACTATATTTTCAGGCAGTAACCCTCAAAAAAAACAACTAAACTAAAAAAAATAAGCCCTTATAAATAATTTCTGCAATTACAATTTAATTATTGAAAAAATATATCTAATTTTACGCGCTAATGAAATGATAAGATAAAAGACAATCATCTTAAATCTTCAATTACTAAAAACTCATTTTGCTGCAAATTAAAAACCAAAATACGAAGCATGATAATTTTCCCAAAAACTATTGCTCTCTTAAAACGTTCTTTTGAAAACATGGGCGAACTGACTGAATTTACCGGAAAGGTAATTAAACAGTTTTTCATCCGCCCTTATGAACATAAAGAACTACTAAAGCAGTCATATTCCGTTGGAAATAAATCACTTGGACTGATAGCTATCACCGGTTTCATTATGGGATTGGTGCTTACCATACAATCCCGACCCGTAATGGTAAAGTTCGGCGCGGAATCTATGATACCCGGAATGGTGGCAGTATCCTTGTTGCGTGAAATAGGTCCGGTAATTACCGCGCTTCTTTGCGCAGGTAAAATAAGTTCCGGAATAGGCGCTGAAATAGGCGCTATGAAAGTAACCGAGCAAATTGACGCTATGGAGGTTTCAGGAACTAAACCCCTGGGATTTGTGGTGGCTTCACGTGTTTTGGCAACTACTATGATGGTGCCTTTGCTGGTTTTTTTCGCCGACATGTTCGGGTTGTTAGGTTCATTTTTGGCGATGAACATTAGCTCGCCGTTTAGTTTCCAGCTTTACATACGCTCCGCTTTTGACATGCTCGCTTTTATTGATATTATTCCTTCCACTATAAAATCAATATTTTTCGGATTTTTTATCGGATTAATAGGCGCTTTCAAAGGCTACAAAGCAGGATTGGGAACAGAATCGGTGGGTGTTGCCGCCAACTCGGCGGTAGTTTCAGCATCGCTCGCCATATTTATTATTGACTTGATAACAGTTATGGTTACCAACATCTTTATACAACAATAATGGAAAAAGAAACGATAATCGAAATAAGAAACCTGAAAAAAGCGTTTGGAGAAAAAGAAATTTTGAAAGGGGTGGACTTGGATTTGAAACGTGGAGAGAATTTGGGAATTTTGGGCAAGTCAGGGACCGGAAAATCGGTCTTGACCAAATGCATCGTACGACTCTTGGACCCGGACGAAGGCGACATTAAGGTATTGGGGCAGGATATGATTAATATATCGGACACTCAATTGAATGAGATACGAACAAAAATCGGTTATCTATTTCAAGGCGGCGCATTGTATGACTCCATGAACGTTCATGAAAATTTAGAATTTCCTATCCGCCGCACTCAGATGTCAAAGGATAAACAAGAAGTGGAACACATGATAGAACAAGCCTTAAAAAGCGTAGGGCTGCTGGATGCAATTTATAAAATGCCTTCGGAACTGTCCGGAGGGATGAAAAAACGCATCGGTTTAGCACGCGCTTTGATTCTTAAACCGGAAATTATTTTGTACGATGAGCCCACTACCGGATTAGACTCTGTAACATCAGGCGAAATCAGTGAGCTGATAGTTAAAGTACAAGAAGAATATAACGCTTGCTCTATCATCATTACACACGATATGAAATGTGCCAAAATCACTACCAACCGAATTAAAATACTGCAAGAAGGACTTTTTTACGCCGAAGGAACGTATGATGAACTAAGCAATAGCAAAGACAAAGACACAAAAGCTTATTTTATATAACCCACTAAAATTTCACTACCAATATGAAAAAGAACATCAATAAAACCATAAAATTAGGATTTTTTGTTATTACCTCAATCATCCTTTTTGTTTTGGCTATCTACTTTATAGGAAGCAAAAACAACTTATTTAACGCTAAAGTAGATGTATATACCGTCTTTAACGACATACGCGGCTTAATGCCGGGAAACAATGTTCGCTTCTCAGGTATAAATGTGGGCAATGTAAGAAGCATCGACATTACTTCAGACAGCACCGTAGTTCTGAGATTATCTATACGTAAAGACTATGCTAAATTTATTTATCGTAACAGCATCGTAGAAATTGGGCAAGACGGACTGATGGGAAGTAAACTGCTCCTAATATCATCCGGCACGCCAAATGCGGGACCCATACAAGAAGGCGACAGATTAGGCGCAAAATACGGGATAGACATTGAAAATATGCTGGCTCAAACACAAGACATCTTAGTAGATGCGAAATCCGCCATGTCAAATTTAGGAATGATTACATCAAAAATAAATAGCGGCGAAGGAGATCTCGGCGAACTCTTAACAAAAAAAACACTAACTACCAAACTCGCTGCTACTACGGACAACTTAAATAATACTCTCACTCAAATAGGCGGTATTACACGCAAAATCAATAACGGACAAGGTGACTTAGGCAGATTAGTAAATAACAACGACCTCACATCCGAGGCTAAAACCGTACTGACAAACTTAAATCAAACCGCAAAAAAAGCCAACGACGTAATAGCAGACTTAAGTGTTACCGCAAAAAGCATAAATACCGGTGAAGGATCCGTTAGTTTACTCCTGAACAATAAAAGAACAGCAGGGAACGTGGACACCACCATTATCAAAGTGAATACGGGCATAGATCAGTTTAACCGAACTGCCAAAGCCATAGAAAACAGTTGGATTCTAAACATATTCAATAAAAAGAAAAAGAAAGACGATAAAACTTCCGTACCACAGTCTAAGACTGACAGTGTAAAATAAAATGAAACAGGGAAATTGAAAAAAACAATTTCCCTGTTTCGTACATTTTACCAAGCATACTCCTCGCGCTTTAGTAATATAGATTTAAATGGCTATCTACAAGCCAAGAATTGAATACGGGTATTAATGCGGAAATCATTTAGATTAATGATAAAACAGACGTCTTCTAAATATTAAATCATTGAGGTCTTGAAACTAAAAACTCCCAACTCCATACTACTAACATATCACTCTTTATTTTTTTGCACTGCCAAACTCTGAAACAACCTGCGCTTATCCTCTTGAAGTAAATATGTTTCCATTTTTCTTAAAAACTTAACATCAAGTCTGGTATTGTCTCGTCTTAACAAAATTGTATCATTCTGCAAAGGCAACGGCAAATTCATTTTCACAGAATCAGCACGCATACTATCCACAGGTATCACGGTCGGTTTTTCATCCAGCACGGTAATTTCCACACGCGCCAATCCGCGGCTAACAAAATCCAATTGTTTGGCAGCCGCATAAGATAAGTCGATAATTCTTCCGCGCACGTGCGGACCACGGTCTGTAACTTTTACCACCACCTCTTTATCATTACGTAAATTGCGCACTTTCACATACGTGCCAAAAGGCAGCGTACGGTGAGCGCACGTCAAACTATCCTTATGATAACGTATGCCGCTGGTGGTACGTCCACTGTGAAAGCGGTTGCTATAATAAGAAGCGCCACCCACTATCTGGCCCTCAGCAAAAATAATAACAAACACCGACAAACACAGAGCGATAATCCATCTAAAATTTTTCATAACTATATTTCTAATTTTATAAACAAATTCAATAAAAAAACGGAAAATTGAAGATAATTTGGTGTGTTTTAGGGCGGCAAAGCTAAGCATTTTTTTTATAACTACAAGTAAATTTGGACTTTACTCTCATTTCTTTTTATCTTTTAAGTAAAATATTGCTCTATTTTTTTTTGCCAATCTAAATAAAAGCGTTATATTTGCACGCTCAAAAAAAGAGTACAAAAAAACAGTATTCACTAATCATTAAGGAGGAAACAAAGTATAGCTAAACAACTTATTATCAGGTCTCATAAGGCAAGAGTAAAAGAACAGCCACACCGCATCAATGAAAAAATCAGAGGTGTGAAAGAGGTAAGAATCGTAGGTGACAATGTGCAACCGGGCATTGTATCCATAGATGAAGCTTTGCGTATAGCCGATGAATTAGGGTTAGATTTGGTAGAAATTTCACCAACAGCCGCACCGCCTGTATGTAAAGTAGTAGATTATCAAAAGTTTCTGTATCAGCAAAAGAAAAAAGAGAAAGAAATTAAAGCGAAAGCTGCCAAAGTGGTTTTGAAAGAAATCCGTTTTGGACCGCAAACCGATGACCATGACTACAACTTCAAGCTGAAACACGCTATCGGGTTCCTTAAAGAAGGCAGCAAAGTAAAAGCTTTTGTATTCTTCAAAGGACGCTCCATTCTTTTCAAAGAACAAGGAGAAGTACTTCTTCTTCGTTTTGCCAATGACTTGGAAGAATACGCCAAAGTGGACTCACTACCGGTATTGGAAGGCAAAAGAATGATTTTAATGCTCTCTCCTAAAAAACCAAAATGATTGAATTTCAATAATATATAAAAACAAAAAAGTAAAATGCCAAAAATGAAAACTAACTCCGGTGCCAAAAAAAGATTCGCTCTTACCGGAACAGGAAAAATCAAAAGAAAACATGCTTTTAAAAGCCACATTTTGACTAAAAAAACCACCAAACAAAAACGTAACCTCACTCAAACAGGACTCGTAAGCAAAGTGGACGAAAAAGGGGTAAAAGCCATGCTTTGCGTGAAATAAGTCAAAAAAAAAACAGATTTTAAAAACAAAAAGATTTTCTTTTAATTGTAAAACCGAATGCTTAGCTCAAAAGACCGCTAAAACAGTGGCGCTAACGTTCATAATTCATTAATTTTATGCCAAGATCAGTAAATCACGTAGCTTCACGTAAAAGAAGAAAAAGAATTTTAAGTTTAACCAGAGGTTATTTTGGTGGACGCCGCAACGTATGGACAGTAGCCAAAAACACCTGGGAAAAAGGGTTGCAATACGCTTACCGTGACCGCAAAGCTAAAAAACGTAACTTCCGCGCCTTGTGGATACAACGTATCAACGCCGCGGCTCGCTTGGAAGGCATGTCCTACTCACAATTGATGGGCGCGCTTCACAAAGCCGGCATCGAGATGAACCGCAAAGTACTTGCCGACCTGGCAATGAACCACCCCGAAGCATTTGCAGCCATCGTAAAAAGCGCTAAAAACGGACAGAAACCCGCTGAAAAAAAAGCTCCCAAAGCTCCTAAAACAGAAAAAGTAGAACAAGCTTAATTCTATTCTACATTTAACATATAAAACCGCCTTTCAAAATTTTGAGAGGCGGTTTTTTTATCCCCTTTCTGTAAATAATAAGCGGACTATGGGTTAGTAGGGACTAAAACGGACTACTGACTTTTCTCTTTTATTTACAATAGAAGATTGATGCAAATAGTTTTTTGTATTTTGTTTTCTTTAATAAAACTTTATTTTTATATTTGTCGGAAATATTAATAATTTATTGCGCAAAGCAAGCTAATTTAGGCAGATATACGCAACTTGGGTTGCGGATATTTGAGAGTTGTGCGTCAGCTTAAAGACAACCGTTACAGAAAGATTTTGAATGAAAAAAATAGACCTTCATACACATACAATTTCGACAATAAGCGACTATCCTTTTGACTTTGACCTTTCAAAGGTTAAAGAGTATGTTGACAAGTTGAAAATAGATGCTTTAGCTATTACGAATCACAATGTTTTTGATTTAGCACAATATTTACAGATTAAAAACAGTCTGACAATTACTGTTTTTCCAGGCATTGAAGTCGACTTAGAAGGCGGTCATATTTTGGTAATAACTGATTCAGACGAATTTGAAGTTTCAAACTTTGACGAAAAGTGTAAGCAAGTTTCTGCCTTAATCAAAACAAATACGGACACGCTAACTATTGCTCAATTCAAAAGCATTTTTACTGATCTTCACAAATACATTCTAATACCACATTACGACAAAAGTCCAGAAATAAAGAAAGCAACAATATTAGATTTACAACCTCATATCACATCAGGTGAAGTAGCTAGTATCCCAAAATTTAAACGAATGATGAAAGAGCAGAACGGGCTAACGCCCGTCCTGTTTAGTGATATGCGTTTTAGTAGTAATTTAGTTGACTTTCCAACAAGACACACATTTGTTGACCTTAAAGAAATTTCGATAGCAGGTATTAAATCGTGCTTTGCAGACAAATCAAAAATCTCACTTACAAAAGAAAGTGGTAATGATTTTTTTCAAGCTACCGATGATGGCTTAGAATTATCAACTGGTTTAAATATTATTTTGGGTGGTCGTTCATCAGGTAAAACAGTTACTCTTGATAAAATAGCTGCATCTTCGGGAAGTGCTAAATACATTAGGCAATTCTCGCTTCTTCAAAATGATGAAGAGACTTTTAATAGGACAAACGACACTAGGCTAAGCATTGTGAATAACAATTACTTAACTGAATTTAAATCAGTAGTTGAAGATGTTGTTCAAGTTGACCTTAAACAAAACCTGCTAAGTATAGAAAGTTATTTAGAGTCACTTAAAAAATTTGCAACAGAAAGTGAGAAAAAAGATTTGTATTCGAAATGCTTGTTATTTAGTGAAGAACTATTTTCTTTAGAAGATTTCAAAAATCTTGATAAGCTAATTGAATCTGTAACAACACTAATTGAAAACAACGAGTATCAAGACATAATAACCAAATACATTTCTCAGGAAAACCTGAAAGGGTTATTAAAAGAGCTAATCCAAAAAGCAGTAGTTTCAAAAGTTGAGAATGAACAAAAGAAATGGTTGAATTCTATCATTAACGATGTTCAACGTGAATTAAGGGTTAAAACCACTAGCACCTTTATAGAAAACGTGGATTTTTATAAAATCGCAACAGATGAAATGAAAGTGACGAAATTCAATCAAGTAGTTTCAGAACTAAAAAAACCGAGAAATATAAACCGAGAAGAATTAGGCAAGTTTTCAATTATTACAACCGCAAAGCCAATTGAAAATGCTTCGGATTTACAAAAGATTGGGCGAGACAAAAAAACTTACAGCACAGCCCTAGGTAAGTATAATGAACCATATTACTATGTTCAAAAACTTAGAGAGACAGGTGTTGAAGACGCAAATCTTTATAAGTTCTTCGTAAAAATTGAATCCGTTACTCTAAACAAAGACGGATTTAAAGTTTCAGGTGGTGAGCGTTCTGAATTCAACTTAATTCACGAAATAAAAGATGCTACAAAATACGATATACTACTAATTGATGAGCCTGAATCTTCTTTTGACAATTTATTTCTAAGAAAGGAAATAAATACACTAATAAAAGATATGGCACAACTAATGCCAGTTGTGGTAGTTACTCATAATAGCACTGTTGGTGCATCAATAAAACCAAATTTTGTTGCTATCACTCACAAAAACCTAGAAGACGGAGAATTTGTATATCGCATATTTACCGGTTATCCATCGGACAAAGAATTAAGTTGTTTTGACGGAACAAAAATTAAAAATTATGAAGCAATTCTTAACTGCTTAGAAGCGGGTGAAGATGCTTACACAGAACGTAAAACTCAAACTTATGAAATACTTAAAGATTGAAAACAATAAAGGTTTTTATCGACTTGATACAAGCCAAGATATTTGGACAGACCTTGACCAGATCAAAAAAGAACATTTATTGGATTTGCTAAAATTTGCTTCAACAGGTGAATTTGAAATGGACGAGTATAAAGACGAACTACTTCAAAATCCTGCTCATAATATCATTTACAAAAATATCTATGGCAAGTTTAATGACTTTTTAAAAAACAAGACTAGGTTTCAGGACAGTGCCGAATCAACTTATAAACAAGCAATTGAAAAATACCAATTATAATGACAGATAAGAAAGCCGAACGCACAACACCTAAGGTTTCGTTGTGCCCGCAGGGCAAGCAATGAAACCGATGTTGAACACCCATAACCACTTAGTTGGAAAAAAGGATTAAAATTGTGGATGGCGTTTCTCTCGCCATATTCAAAAACACCAAGCGGACACGTTCCCCCTATTATAACGCGTCCGCTTTTTTCACTCATCCAGTCAACCAATCAACCACTTAACCACTTAACCAATCAACCAAACAACTAAAAATTTACTTCTTTTTCTTTACATTAGAAAGTTCTTTTACTTTTACAAAATACATCGCGAAAGAGCGGTACAGGAAGTGTGTCCATTTGCCGAAGGGCACGATGATTAACGCCCATTGCGCCAGCACTGTTAAATGAAAGAGATACATCCATTTATTGCTTTCCGGCATGTTCAGGTCTATGAAAAGGCGCACGCAGAACGCGGTGAAACCCATCAACAGCAGCCAGATAACAAAAAACCAGTCGGAAGGCTGTGATTTTTTAGCCAACGCTTTTTTCTTCTGTACGCGGTCTTTTACAAAATCTACCGTGATAATAAAGATAAACGCACTTTCCACATATCCGAGCGCGATGATAAGCACGTTTTCCGTACCAAACCAGTTCAGGAATACGGTGGTAAACAGCAGCGCCAAATAGGCAAATACCAAAATCAAGTGTTCCAGCCAGCGGAAATGGTTGTCTTCACAGTCTTTGGCGCGTTTTTGCGTAAACATGTGCACAAACAAATCACTCGCCGCGGTGAAGTAATTCTTAAAAGGTACCTTTGTTCCTGTTTGAACAACGGTAAAATACCACATCCGCAGTAAATTAGGTATAAATATGACCGCGAAAACGGTGGCAATAGCCGTCATTTCAAACAGGTGTCCGAAGTGAAGCATCTTTTCCAATTCCCAGTTTACCCCATTGGCAAAGAAAATCACGCCTGCCAACACCAATACCATTGCCGTTAGGAATGCGGGAAGGTATTTGTAAAATAAGCCTGAGAGTCCCGTCCAATCGTATTTGGCTGTAAGCCAGCGGCGCAGGGACATCATCAGCTCACCGGGATTGGCTTCTTGCGGACACAATGTGCTGCACTCGCCGCAATAATAACATTCCCAAGGTTTTAAGGAAGATTTCAGTTCTTCTTCCAACCCCAACGCGCTTAAACGCACCAGCTCGCGTGGGAAAGAGGTATCTTTGGTGGAAAGCGAACATACTGCCGTGCAATTTCCGCAGTTATAACAGGCATTAAAGTTTACCGCGCCGTATTTTTTCAGTTCTTTTCCAAATTCGGGATTTATTGTTGCCATTATTTGTTCAATTTATAGGTGAAATACTCGTCCATATCGTCAACAGCGCCCACTTTTACTATGCCGTATTTAATCAGTGACATTAAATGATAAAGCGTATCTGACGCGGACATGTTTATTTTCGCCGAAATCTGCGCTACGGTCTGTTCGCCCTCGGCAAGCGCTTCGGTAATCTGTTTTTTCACGCGGTTAAATTCTTTCAAATTTTCTTTTACCTTTTCGGAAACACCCCGTTTTTCACGCAGGTATTTAGCCGTGTTGCCTCCGGCGCCTAACGTGGCGGCGGTTTGAGTTGTATCTTCTTTCATTGTTTTATAAGCGGTAAGCAGCAAGCGGTAAGCAATAAGCTAAAACCATTTGCTTGCGTTTATTTTTTTATGTTATTTTTTTCGGCGATTACAAAATCGCCGTTCCCAATTCAACCAAAGTGTTTCCAATAAAACCATTCCGTTCCGCGAATCGCTCTTAAAGTCCCCTTGTGGGGGATTTAGGGGCTGGGATTTAGGGGGCTAACGCGTCAATCATTCCCATTATTTCTTGGTTAGAGAACGCGATTAAATCAATGGCATCCGTAGGACATACGGGTGTACACATTCCGCAGCCTTTGCAAAGCGTGTTGTTGATGACCGCTACCGATTTATCGCCTTCTTTTTTCATTGAAATGGCGTCAAACGGACAGAGCGGAATACAATCTTCACAGCCTGTGCACGCTTTGGCGTCTATTTCCGCAATTTGCGGGTCGGTTTCAAGCATCCCTTTGTTGATGTTTGAATACACCTTGGTAGCTGCCGAAAGGGCTGAATTAACCGTTTCGATAATGGTTTTCGGTCCTTGACACGCACCGGCGATGGTTACACCGTCAATCACGGTTTCTACCGGACGAAGTTTCATGTGGATTTCGTTGAAAAATTTGTCGCGCCCTTTCGGAAGTTTGAACATCGTGCCTACTGACGTATCGGCGCGCGGCGTCATGCCCGTAACGAGCACCACCAAGTCCGATTCTACCTCCAGCTCTTTTCCACCCGTTAAAATATCGTTGATTCTGACCGTCGGCTTGTTATTGCGGGCAAAAACGGCAGGCAAATCATCTTCATACGATTGCAGAAAAATATCGCCGCCTTTCAAACACTCGGCGTAAAGCAGTTCCTGTTTTCCGTAAGAACGCACGCCGCGTGTGAAGTGGTAATTTTGGATGTCTTTGAATTTATTTCGGGCTTCAATGGCGGCGTGAATGGTTGCCGTGCAGCAATAGCGCGAGCAGTATTTATTTTCGCCTTCGGGCTGACGGCTGCCTACGCAGTAGATGTAGGAAATGTTTTTTATCGGTTTGCCGTTGTAAGTCAATGTTCCTTTTTCGTGGTCAATCAACTGCTTAAATTCGGGCAGCGTAATAACGTTGGGCACAGACGAGAAACCAAATTCGCCTTCGGCAGGCTTGTACGGTTCAAATCCGGTGGCTACTAATACGGAACCTACGGTAATATCAAACTCCTCGCTTTTTTGCCTGATTTTCAATGAAATATTCCCGATGCTTCCCACGTTTGAAATCACTTCGGAATTGGTAAAAATGGTTACGTTTTGGCGTTTTTTCAGTTCGTCATGCAATCTTTTTATCAGCGCTTCGCCGGTTTCATCGGTCATAAACAAATCTTTCCACTTAGCCACCCAGCCACCTACGGCTGCTTCTTTTTCAATAAGAAATACATGCGCGTCTTTTTCTGATAATGACAATGCCGCTTTCAGTCCGGCAATACCGCCGCCTATAACCGCTACGCTTTTTTCGGCTTTCACTTTGGTGGGTTCAAGCGGCTGCGTATGGCGCGCTTTGGCGATAGCTGATTTAACCAGATGAATGGCTTTTTCGGTAGCGCCCTCTTTATTGTCGGAATGCGCCCACGAGGATTGTTCACGAATGTTGGCGTGAACGTACGTGTATTTGTTCAAGTCGGCACGTTCAGTAACATTGCGGAACGTAACCAAGTGCAGTTTTGGTGAGCAAGATGCCACGATAACACCGTCCAAGTTATGGGTTTTAATGTCTTCCACCATATCTTTTTGGTTGGCATCGGAACAAGCAAACATCGTGGTTTTTGCCAAAACTATATTCGCGTCATTTTCTACGGATTGGCGTACTTTTTCCACATCTACATAATCGGAAATATTACCTCCGCAATGACATATATATACTCCTATTCTTTTTTCCATATCTGCCCCCTAACCCCCTGAGGGGGGAATTTAAAGAGATTTTTCAATTGTTATTTTTAAAATTTACATTCTATTCAAAATTAGCAGCCGCTGGCAAGCCCAACATTAACTCCCCCTTTAGGGGGTTGGGGGGCAGCGTCTTTCATCAAATAACTTATTGCTTCCGATGAGGCGGAACCTGCCGATAAAATGGCGTCCGGAATATCCATCGGCGCCGAGGCGGTTCCGGCTACAAATACGCCTTCAATGCTTGTTTGCGCGGGCGATGCCATCAAGTCAGTTTGACCTACGAAATTGAATTTATCCAATTGCAGTTTATCCAAGAACATCCCGTCGGCTTCCGGGTTGGGTAGGGCGCCCACGGATAGAACTACCATATCGTGTTCGGCTTCTTTGAGTTTTCCGGCGTTGATGTCTTCGTACCGAAGTGTGAGGTTGCCGTTTTCTTTTTCTGAAATTCTACCTATTTTCCCTTTCACGAAGTTCACACCCATCCCTTTGGCTTGTTCATAAAATTCCTCAAATCCTTTTCCGAAAGAACGGATATTGAGATAATAAATAGTGATGTCCGCCATTGGAAGTGCGCCCATTAAAAGTTGCGCTTGCTTGATGGAATACATGCAGCATATTTGTGAGCAAATGGGATTGCCTATGGTGGCGTCGCGTGAGCCGGTACACAGCACGTAAGCGATTTTGTCGGGCATTTTTCCGTCGCTTGGACGTAAAATGGTGTGAAAAGGGCGTGTAGGCGCTATCTGACGTTCCATCTGCATAGAGGTAAGCACGTTTTTATACGTTCCAAAGCCGTAGCGAGGCATTTTCAGCGGGTCAAAAAGGTTGAAACCCGTTGCCAGCAGTACTGTTTTTACGTGTAAATCATAAGTTTCCTCTTCCATCGTAAAGTCGATGCAGTTGGTAGGACACGCCCGCTCGCACGCGCCGCAGAGTGTGCAATTTTCAATGTCAATGACAGCCGCTTTCGGGCTGCAAATGCTGAATGGAATGTAAGCCGCTTTTCGTCCCACCAAGCCAAATTGGTATTGGTCTTTCACGCTTACAGGACAGGCTTGTTCGCATTTTTGACAGGCGGTGCAGTCTTCTACACGTACGTAACGCGGTTTTTTGTAAACGTTGGCTGTAAACTCGCCGTTATCTTGCTTTTTAATGTTGTCCACCCTGCTGCCCGTGAAAATATTAATGTTCGGGTGGCGCGAAATTTCCGATACTTTGGGCGTAGTGATACAGGCGGAACAGTCAAGCGTGGGGAAAACCTTGCTGAGCAATATCATTTTTCCGCCCACGCTGTCGTCTTTTTCCACCAAAAGCACTTTGTATCCCGTGTTGGCGAGATTCAGCGCGGCTTCTCCGCCCGCTATTCCCGCGCCGATGACTAACGCGTCATACGTTATGTTTTTCTTTTGTTGGTTCACGATTCGGGGTGTAAGGTTTTAAGTAAATATTCGTTGAAACTTCTGATTTGTTTTACAAAAGACTCGCTGCATACCGAGCAAATTGCTGCCATACGCAGACGCGCGGGGTCAATTTCTTTTGATTTCATCAGTTCGTGTGTTTTGGATACGATGTGTCCGGTTTTTTCTGTGCAGCTTTCGCCATACACACAGTCGCTGCCGTCAGCGGCGATGAATACACCGTCAAATCCTTGTTGGTAAGCGTGAAGAATCCACTTGGGTTTCACACCGCTTGAACAAGGTACCGATATGGTGTAAACCGTGGGCGGATAGTGTAATTTGAGCAATCCGGCCATATCAATGGCGGGGTCTGATATTTTTTCCGTGGAAAAGACCAGTATTTTTGCGGTTTTTTTATTAGCGATAGCCATGGGATTAGTTTTGTAGTTTGCAGTTTGTAGTTAGCAGTTAACAGTAAGCGGCAAGCAGTAAGCAGTAAGCGGCAAGTATCTGACAATCAAAAAATGAACGTAGGACTTAAAACTGCTAACTGCTAACTGCTAACTTCAAACTGAAATATTATTTCTTTCTCAGGTAAATTTTGAAATATCCGTTTTCCTCCAAGAATCCAAGATATTCGTGTCCTTGTTTGTTGCACCATTTCGGTATGTCCACTTTTGTGCCTTCATCGGCTGAAAGTACTTCCATCACTTCGTCTTCGTCAATGCTTCCGATGGCTTTTTTTGCTTCCAAAAGAGGTCCCGGGCAAGCGGTTCCGCGTGCATCTACTGATTTTGCTACGTCTAAGTTTTTTAATTCTTCGTTTGTCATAATGTTAAATTTTTAACTTGCCTGCCCCCTAACCCCCTGAAGGGGGAATTTATAGAGAAAAGGTCAAGGTTTTTATTATTAATAGATTTGTTTAAAGACTTTTATGTTACAGTAATTATTGACTTATACCACCAATCTTCCCCCATCAGGGGGTTAGGGGGCAGGTTTTTAAATAAATAGCTGCATCGCGCTTTCACCGGCATCTGCTACAAAGGTGGTTGCACCCGCGTAACGCAAATGTGGATAGTCTATAATCTCTTCTTTTTTGAAACCCATCAAGTCCATAGACATTTCGCATACGGTAATTTCAATGCCGAGTTCGGCTGCCTGCGCGAACATTTCATTCAATGACATCACGTTCTTCTTTTTCATCAGGCTTTTAATCATCACGGGTCCCATTCCTGCCATATTCATATTGGACAGTTTGAGGTGGTTGCGGCTTTTCGGCAACATCATACCGAACATTTTAGATATAAAATCTTTTCCTTTCGGGTGTTTTTTAGGGTCGCGTAAGGCGGCTAACGCCCAGAATGAGAAGAAAAGCTTTACCTGCGTATCCATAGCAGCAGCCGCAAGCGAAATAATCATCGCCGCCAGAATTTTGTCCATATCGCCCGACACAATCGCCATTGAAAGTTGATCTTTACGGTTGTTTTCAAGTTTGGTTACTTTCTTTTGAAGTTTTTCCACTTGTGCTTGCAGTTGTGCCAACGTGATTTCGTTTGTGGTTTCCATAATTGTTGATGCCCCTCAACCCCCCAAGGGGGCTTTGTAATGTAAGTAGTTATTCACTATATATTATTACGCTGAACATCTTTTGAGGTTAGGGGTAAATTTGTTCGTGAATTATTTATAAATTTATTTCGACAAAATTAAATTATTATATTATCACTTTTCTGTTTTTTTGTGTGCAAATAGGTACATTATTTTGTGATTCAAATCACATTTTATATATTTGCAACATGGCACATCATTGTAAAAACTGCGTTTTCTATTCAAAGGACGTTAAATCGTTGAGTGATAAGGATTTTCAACAGTTGGATGAAAATCACTTGGTACTGCCTTTTAAAAAAGGGGATGCCATTATCAAGCAAGGAATGTATTCTACCAATGTGGCTTTTCTGCGCACAGGGTTAGTGAAATTACACCTTGCCGGTCCGTATTATGAACAAATAGTACGGTTGGTAAAAGCGCCCACGTATTTAGGACTTCCTACCACATTTGGCGATAAGATTAATCAATATTCCGTTACCGCCGTATCGGAAGTAGAGGTTTGTTTTATTGACGTTCATCTTTTTGAAAGCATATTAAAAGAAAATTCACAGTTTTCGCACCAAATCATTCTTGACTTATGCCGAAATGAACTGGAATCTTTCCGTAGGTGCGCTAACCGTACGCAAAGGCAATCACGCGGAAACATCGCTTCGTTTTTATTGGAACTCTCTAACGATATATTTGAGTCGGACAACTTTGTTTTACCACTTTCTCAATCCGAAATCGGGAATTTAGTAGATGCTACGCGCGAAAGTGTGAGCCGTGTCCTATCAGAATTTGATAAAGACGGAATTATCGGCTTAAAAGGTAAAAACGTTCAAATTTTGAATAAACATTCGTTGGAACTTATCAGTAAAAATGGGTAGCCCCCCAACCCCCCAAGGGGGGATTTTCAGGTCGTGCAATTTATCAAAATTTGCTCTTACGTTGCAGTCGTCAAAATTTCCGCTTTGAAAAGGGGGTCAGGCGGATTTAATCTAATTTTGAATAATTTTCCGTTCTTTTATTTTTTACACATATTTAAATATTGATGTGTAAATCAGCGGTTTGCGCGGATTCAATGTATTGGAAAATTCCACACATTCCATCTACCAAATCATTAAAGTCTTCCACGGTTTCTCCTCCCCAAAGCTTTCCGGCCAAACTGCAAATATAAATTTTAACGCTTGCAAATTCTTTTACCTGACGGAATGATTCTATCCAGCTGGGTTGTTTCAGTTCCGTGAGTTTTGCAAGCATCTCATCTTTCAGGTGGGGATATTCCACCACAGAATCTTGCAGATTTTCATTTTCTTTGAGGAAAGCGCGCGCCGCCGTTAACAGCACATACACTTCAATGTCCATATCATCGGCAGCGGCTCCGCTCATCATCACTCCCGCGCCTACCAATTTATCAATACTTCCAGACGAAAGTCCTATTACTAATTTTGCCATTTTTTTATTTACTATTTAATTATTTACAATTTACAATTGGGTAAATAAGGATTATCACGGATTTACAAGGTTTACAATTGAATCGTAAATAATGCGAATTAAGGGTTGGAAAAGCCTAATAACATCACTGAAACGGTGCTACGTACCTGAATGCGTAGATTGATATAAATCCTACAAATGATGGCGGTGCTACGCACCTTTTGCTGCGTAGCAGCTTTTCATTTGTAGCATAGTAATAAACAATATGCCAAGAGGTGCGTAGCACCGTTTCAACTATTAATTCGCATAAATCATTCAATTGTAAATTGTAAATTCTTTACCTATCCGCCACAACCGCCCGAAGGCGCGGCAGGTGATTTTGATTTTTTATTGCCTCTTACAGGATGCTCTTCCACCAAACCCGGAAATTTTTCTTTCCATTTTATAAAACCTCCGTCAATCACTTTTACATTGCCGTATTTTACGTAAGGCAGTACCGAAGCTGCCAATACGGCGCGGTCGCCTTTTTTGCAGTAAATGTAAATGGGCGTACTTTTATCGGGGGCGGTTGCCGAAATCTCGTTTTCCAATACGCCCCGCGGCACATTGAGCGCACCTTTGATGCATCCGGTTTCAAATTCGCCCGGCTCACGGCAGTCAATCAGGTAAAATTTTTCACCCGATTCCATCACGTTTTTGAACGCTTCGGGGCTGATGATTTTTACATCCGCTTTGGCAGCTTCCACCAATTCGCGCGTACTGTTGTACGTTTTTATTTCTCTGCCTGAACAGCCTGTGGCAATTAATACCACAAAGGCTGTCAGTACAAATAATACTATATGTTTCATTTTTTCAAAAGTTTAATTCCATTCTACCCAACCGCCCTCATATACCTTTACATTCGGATATTTGAGTAGAGATTTTAATGCAAAGTAAACCAATCCGGCATTAACGCCTGTTTTGCAATAGACTATGACTTCTTTATTTTTATCCACACCCGAAAACATTTTAGCTAATTCGGCAGTAGGTTTCATTTTTGATTTCACTACCAAAGATTCGCTTGGAATACTGATGGCATTTCCGATGCGGCCGGCGTCATAATCGGCTTTGGGTCTGGCATCTACTAAAACGGCTGAGTTTACTTTGGATTTCAGTTGGGCTTTATTTACCATAATGCCCGCGTTTACAGCCGGGGTAAATGTTACGGGCGCCAATTTAGCGGGGTTTTTGGTTATGGGTTTGCGTGCGGCGAACCAAGCGTCCATTTGTCCGTCTAAGATGCTTACATCGTCAGCGCCTAAATATTTTAATACCCAATACACGTATCCGGCGCTGACGCCTGTTTTGCAGTAAATCACTATTTTACTATTTTTGGCTACGCCACTTTTACCAAATACGTCTGCCAACTGAGCCGGACTTTTAAGCGTTCCTTCCACCGGACTGTTAGTGTTAAGCGCGGCTACGGGAATATTGATAGCGCCGTCAATGTGGGTTTTGGCGTAATCGCCCGCCGGACGCGCGTCAATGACTACTACGTTGGTGTTTTTAATGATTTTGGACAATTCATCTACCGAAATGAGCTGCGCTTGTGCCCCTAAGGCAAGCAGCGAGAAGATTATTAGAATGTATTTTTTCATTTTTTTGTTGGATTTTAAGCCCCCTAAATCCCCCGAAGGGGGACTTGAAGAGTTTTGGAACTTTTGGGCGTTGTGAAAATGTATAATAATTTACTTATGTTTCCAAAATATTTTTCGTTTTTGGAATGGTTATATTTTGCTTATGGCTGTTTCATTTTAGAATTTAGCTTGCAACTGAATTACGAAACGGTCGTTTTTAATGGCTGCGGATTCTTGCGTGTTAATGTAATTTACTTGAATACGCGCGTAATCATTGATGTAATAATTGCAACCTACGGTAATGTAGTTGGTTCGTTGGTATTTTAAGCTGTGGTCGGCATTGTAGGTGTCAAATTTAACCACAGGTTCCAATTTCCAAGGGGTCATATATGAGGCTATTGCCCAAAAACCACTTTTAGTGTAACTCCCTTCCGTTTTGGTTTCATATCCTATAATTCCGCCGCAACCACCGTATATGGGAACTTGCGAAGCTGATTTGAGAATATCTTTCCCCAGAATATATTCTGATTGCAATAAAAATCCGGCGTATTTGAATTGAAGTTCCGCCGCGTATCGATTAATACTGTTCAAAGGTTGCGTATTGTCGGTAGGATTAATTTTTCCGAATTTGGCGCTGCCGCCAATAGTCAAGTATTCTATGGGTTTGAATGTAACTCTTGCCACGATGTCTTTGAAATTATTGTCGTCCGGCACGTTCATGCCGCTTCCGTTCATAATTCCCAGACTGTAATTAATCATGGTGGTATCGTTTCCACCCATAAACATAAGACCCAAATCACGTTGTGGACCGGCAAGTTTATTCACCACTTCCGAGCGATTTACCGTGTAAAGTCCTGAACACGCGGTGTTTTGTTCCAAACTAAACGGTGACTTGAATTGTCCCAACGATATTTTTGCCCATTTGCTAAAACGTGTATAGGAAACGTACGCGTCCAACAAGTGAACTTTGTTTTGCGGGGTGAATGGGCTGTATTCTACCATTACATAATAATCAATATCATACGGAATAGAGCCTACCACGCCCAAACGAGCACGATTTATATTGAAGGTGTTTTGCGGTTTGTCTTGAATGTAATAATTGTATTCTGACTGTACGAAACCGTGGACGCCAACTACGTCGCCGCCGCTTGCCACACAACCTTGTGATTTTGCGGAACCTATAAACGCGAACGCTAATAACGCCGCTAAAATATATTTAATGTTTTTCATGAAAAATGATTTTGTAAGATTATTTTACGAATGGTAAATCAATAGTGGGTTTTTCAAGGGTCCAGCTGTTTTTTGTCAGTTTAGAACCAATCATGTTATTAGCTCCAAACAATAACCCTTTTGCATTGTACCCCAAAACTGTAAGGTAGGCTGAAACCATAGCAGAGGTTTGTCCTGTCCAGCAATAAGGAATAACAGACGCGTTCGCATCCAAGTTTTTAAAACCGGTTGCATCAGATAACTTCAAGGTTTCATTTAATCGGTAAGCGCCTTTAATGTGTCCATAAGTGTTTACGTCCGCTTCTGTCCAATAGTTTACAATAAAATAATTTGCCGGATTTGCTAAAACATCCGCAGCTTTTACGCCTTGAAAACCTTTATCAAGAGCGGCTCTTACTCTTTCTTTCAATATGTCTGCACCTGTATCGGCAGTAGCTGTAAAGGCGGGCAACGAGAAAGTTATTGGCGCTTTGATGGTGTTTGTCATTGACCAGTTGGCATGATTAACAGCTTGATCTGAAACGTTTGCAGTCCATTTGTCAAAGGAAGGTCCCCAGCTGCTCATACCCCATTTCATAATTTTACTGTCCTTATAACCGCTTAATCGTAGGCAAACATTCGCGTATGCAGCGTTTTGACCGGTGTAGCAAACAAGCAGAATAGGTTTTCCACCTGCATTTTGAGCAGCGGTAAGTACATCTTTTACAGTAGAATTAACAGCGCCTTGAATATGCCCTGCCGCAAAATCGGTGGCAGCACGAAGGTCTATGATGTAAAAAGCTGCCGGATTAGCATTTACGTTTGCTGCGGTGGTTACACCACTGGCAATTACATCCGTTAAATCCATTTTATTAGCAGCCATATATTCGGTCATTACTTTGTAGTAATCCGTTTTTGGCGTTTCTATCGGCTCAATGCAGCTTGTGAAGCCTATGGAAGAGAAAAGAATGCTTATAAGTAAGATTCTAAATAATTTAAGTGTTTTCATGTGTTTATAATTTGTTTTTTTAAGAGAATATTTTTTTCTGATTATCCTGATTTAACTCAGTTTTTTCTCTATGCCCCCTAAATCCCCCAAGGGGGACTTTTAAAGACTGCAAAATACGAGTTTCTTCTCTTTTATGCACAAGCACCGCAAGTTCCCCTTGGGGGATTTAGGGGGCATAGACATCTAATAACAGAATCTGCGTTAATTACGGATAATCATATATTTTTTTATCCTCCGCAACCTCCTGAGGGTTGTGGCGACGCGTTTTTACCCGCGGGGTTGGCGTTTACGGATTTGAATCCATCTTTCAGACTAAAAACTTTGTTGTAACCTATTTGCTTCAACGCCACAGCGGAAAGAATGCCGATGCTTCCGTCAGCGCCATACACAATGACTTCCTCGTCTTTGGCGGGTGGAAACATGTATTGTGATGCCCAATAAGTAGAGTCGGAAATTTGAAATTCCAGTACGCCTCGTGGAATATTCACCGAACCCGGAATATTTTGTACCGCGAAGTCATCCGCTTGACGCACGTCAATCAACGTAAACGTTTCGCCTTTCTCCGTTTTGGCATCCAAGTCAGCCAACGTAACCGATGGTATCTGCGTTTTATATTCTGAGGCAAGTTCAGTGGCATCTTCGTAAATTCCCCTGCAATTGGCGACAATCATGATTACCGCTATTGCCATAATATATTTATATGCTTTTTTCATCATCTGTGAGTATTAAAATGCGCTGAATTTTCCTGTCTTTTCATTCCATTTCACAAACCAGTACCAAAGTACGATTAATCCTAATACAAGGAAAAACGCGCCGCCGTAACCGATGTAATCGGGAAGAAAGTTTCTGAATTTCATACTTTGCGGGAAGATACCGTCCACCGCCGGAACTAAGAACGCGTTGGAAAGCGGACTGATCAGGGTAAACGCGAGTCCTGAGAACCAAAGTTTTACTTGTCCTTCGCCCATTCGCCACAGTGTACCTACGGCACAACCACCTGCAACGGTCATTCCCAATCCGAATATGAACCCGCCTATGGCTGCTTTTGCCCAGAAATGCGGGAATACCCAAGTGAGTTCACGGGCGCGCAGCGATGTTTCGCTTGTAGCGCCGATACCGAACATCTTTATCGCGGTAAATCCTACCAAACAAACCACCAAACCGGCCATAACTCCTACTGAGCCGTGTGATTCGCCACTCATAAACGGGTCTCTGAACGATTTCACGATACAGAAACGTGAACGTTGTGAAATAAGTCCCATTAATCCGCCGATAATAATGAACCACGCCATTACCCTGTTATTTTTGGAATAAACATACACCATAACTGCAATAAGCAGTATGACAGCGGCGCCAAGAAGTACTTGCCATTTACCATTTTCTGGTTTTACGGCAAAGTACGTGTAGCTTTTTCCCGAACTCCACGTGGGTTTATGTTCCATTTCCCAAATAAGGTATTTCAGTGAAAGAATAACACCGATAAACATGGCAACGGTAAATACGAGAGCGCCGCCTGATAAAGCCGGAACACCGCTGAAAAATGAACTGATGGAACAGCCTATTCCTACGGTAGCGCCGATTGCCATTAACGCCCCGCCGATAAGTCCTTTTACCATTTCGCCTTTGGGCGGAACGCGCAGCGCGAATTCCTTAGACAAGAGCGCGCCCACGAAAGAACCTATAACGAGCAGTAAGACGAGCATTCCGTAGTTGCTTTCCGTAACCGGCGTTACGTGCTTGCCGCCAAAAGCGCCAAACAACGAGTACAAATTTTCGCCCCACGTATTAATGCCGCCGCTGGCTCCCCACGGGCTTTTAACGGCGAAAAGCACTACGTTGAGAAATCCCAACACAATGCCTCCCACCCACACGGGCCAATGCTTCCCAAAAAAGGTTTGGAAAAGCTGTGATAAGGCATTTTTATCTTTTGATTCAGCCATCGCTTTTCACTCCTATCCTTTTTTTATCAACATTCTGGTTACGCCACCGTCCAAATCTTCCACGCTCAATAGTTCGTTGCCGTTTTTTTCACACCAAGGCGGCATATCTGATTTTGTGCCGGGGTCAGTGCCTAACATTTCGAGAATTTCGCCGGATTTGAGGTCTTTCATAGCCTTAGCTACCTTCATAATAGGCATCGGACAAGATAGTCCTTTGCAATCCAATGTTGTTTTAATTTCCATGGTATATTATTTCATTAAAAGTTTGTTTTGCAAATTTCCCGTATAAATATGTTAAATCCTAAAAAAAATGTATGATGTCAATACAGATAAAATATTGCGTTGAGGCATTTTGTGATATGATTTAAATCACTTTCGAAATTGTTTTTAGTCATACTTTGATAAAAAATAAAATAGATAGATGTTTTTAAAATAAGATTAAAACGCTTACTTTCAGCCTATTAGCAACGAAATAACATTGTTCGTCAATGATGGATTAACAAGTCTTTGATTTTGTTAAATAACTAATCTATTGTTATTTACAAATAATTATTCTATTTTTATCAAAAAAATATGCCATGAAGAAAGAAGAAGATGTTCACAACAGTTGTACCCTAAGCAAAGAAGTAAGTAATTGCTTTGAAAAGCTGACCGACGATGAGTTGCGCCTACTGGAAGAGAATCATGTTTCCATAACGTATAAAAAGGGGGAAACGCTTTGTAAACAAGGCGCCACTACTTCTCATATTATGTACGTATGCTGTGGATTAGCGAAAATATACATGGAAAATAATGCCGGAAGCTTGATACTTAAAGTTCTTCCGCCCGGAAATATTTTGGGGTTAACCGCCTTGCTAGACGGTTCGCCGGTATTTCAATACTCGGCATACGCCTATCAAGAGTGCAGGGTACGGCTTTTTGATATTAAAATTTTCAAACAGTTGATTTTGCAAAATGCCGCTTTTGCCAATGAAATAATCAATCTTTTTTGTGAGAATATTATCCAGACACAAACCCGTTTTTTCGCCTATACACAAAAACAATCTTACGGCAGAATGGCGGATACGCTGCTATGCTTGTCTTGTAATATTTTCAAGAAATGTGATTTCGAACTTCAACTAACACGCAAGGAACTGGCAGAATTAACCGGACTTACTACGGAAAGCGTTATACGGATTATTTCAAAATTCAAGGATGATAAACTGATTGAAACCGAGGGGAAACTCATAAAAATTCTGGATATGGATAAGCTTAGGCAGATCAGTGAGTATGGATAAAAAAATTAGAGGTTGTACATCATGCGCATGTTACAACCTCTAATTTTAATAATTAGTTTGGAATAGCAAAAAAGCCGAAGCTAGCCCAAATAGTTTGTTTTATTTTGAGATTTATTTTTTAAAAAATATCGTATCTTTGCACCCCAGAATACTCATCTCTTAAAACCGGACTACTTTGGTAACAATTAAAGAAGCAAAAACCAAAAAGGAAATGAAAGAATTCATCATGTTTCCTTTTGAGTTATATAAAAATGATAAGAACTGGGTTCCGCCCCTTATTTTTGATGATTGGAACACGTTTAATCCGAAAAAAAATCCTTCGTTTGAGTTTTGTGAAGCGGCGTTCTTGTTGGCTTATAAAGATGGCAAGCTTGTTGGTCGTGTAGCAGCTATTATTAATTATAAAGCCAATGAAACGTGGAAAGATAAAAAGACACGCTTCGGTTGGATAGCTTTTGTGGACGATGAAGAAGTGTCCAAAGCTTTGCTGGACGCTGCCGAGAAATGGGGGGCTGAAAAAGGGATGACCGCCATTCACGGTCCACTTGGGTTTACTGACTTGGACCCGGAAGGAATGTTGGTAGAAGGATTTGAAAACGAGCCGGCAATAACCAGCGCTTACAATCATCCTTACGCGCCACGGCATTTGGAAAAGCACGGCTATAAAAAGTCGGTGGATTGGGTACAGTATAAGTTTAATGCTTCACAGCCTATTCCGGAAAAAGTGGGGCGCATCAATAAACTGATTGCCGAAAAATACAAAGTAAAAACCATTGTTCCGCAATCGAAAGCGGAAGTACAGAAACATATCCCCGGATTTTTTAAAGCGCTGAATAATTCCTTTAAAAATCTGTACGGATTTACTCAATTGAACGACAAACAAATTAAGTATTATACCAATGCTTATTTTGGTTTTGTGCGTCCGGAATTGCTTTGTTTCTTGACGGATGAAAACGAAGATGTGGTGGGCTTTGGCATTATTATGCCTTCGCTTTCGGAAGCGTTTAAGAAAGCCAAAGGACGTTTATTCCCTTTTGGATTTATTCATATTTTAAGAGCGCTGAAAAAGTATGATAAAATAGACCTCTACTTTAACGGCGTAATTCCCGAATGGCAGCATAAAGGCATTCACTCATTGTATTACGTGGCAATGAATGAAGTCTGTATAGCGCGGGGCGTTAAAACCGCCATATCTACCGGTCAGCTTGAAAGTAATTTGAACGCCGTGGGAATTTGGGATAATTACGAAAAAGAACCGTATTACCGCACCAGGTGTTATATCAAAGAGTAAAAACACAAGCGAACCTATCTACCCTCAATTTTATTACCTTTGCACTTTTACCGAAAAATAATCTTAAAATAATTTTTGAACTCTGCTCATTATTCCTCCTTTAGGAAATAAGGGGCAAAGATAATATCATACAAATGAAACCTTTTTCTATACTGTTTTTTCTTTCTGTCCTCTTTTGCAATTTGCAAGCGCAAAGTAATGAAATTAAAGGAATTGTCCTCAATGAAAATCACCAACCCATCTCGTTCGCTAATGTAGCGCTGTTACAAGCCTCCGATTCTGTATTGCTAATGGGTACCACTACCGATGCACAAGGCAATTTCCGGTTGGCAGAGAAAAGTAATGCGAAAAAACTCTTACGCGTATCCTACCTGGGATATACCACGAAGTTTGTCCCCGCCATTAACGATAAAAATATAGAAATAACCCTTTTACCTGATGCCGCCCTCTTGGAAGAAGTTACCGTTATGGGTAAAATACGCCGTCCGATGGTGGAAATGAAAAACGGAAACCTCATTTTTAATGTGCAGGAAAGCGCGAGCCTACAAGGTGGAACCGCATTAGATGTTTTACGAAAAACTCCGGGACTTTTTTTAGACGGTGAAAACAACCTCAGCATCAACGGACGCGCAGGGGTGCTCGTTATCTTAAACGGAAAACAAACTTACATGCAAAAAAGCGAATTAATGAGTTTGTTACGCTCTACTCCTGCTTCATCCATAGCCTCGGTGGAAGTGATGAACAACCCCACCGCAAAATTTGATGCCGAAGGTACCGCCGGCATTGTAAACATTGTTTTAAAGAAAGATAAACGCGCCGGTTTTTACACCTCGCTTACTAACAGCTTGGTATATGGCGAAAGGTGGCGTGATTATGGCGATTTATCCCTCAATTACAATACCGGAAAACTCAGCCTTTATGCCGGATATACGCAAGCTCTTGGCAGTTTTAATTACAATTATGGCAATCAACGCCAACAATCCGGAAAATTTATTACCGCAGATTCCAAAGACCACGACCAACGGCAAACGATTACAGGAACGTTAGGCGCAGATTATCAGATTTCGGATAAACACACGCTGGGCGCGGTATTGAGCACCAATATTCTTTTTGGACCGGGCGTAATACATACCGACCTCAACGTCTATGACGACAAAACGCGAGTTCTGGAAAACAGCATTTATACCATGAGCGATTATTACCGTCAAAAAGAAGACTATTACGGCAGTAACTTGCATTACAAATTTAATCCGGATAAAGAAAGAACTTTTGGGTTTGACATAGATTACGGACACTTTAAAGCCGGTTCCGGAACTATTCAAGCCAGCACGTACAAAATGCCTTTGGGCAATGCGCCTAAACCGAAAACAGACCGTTCCATTCACAGCCGTAACATTCATATTTTTGCCGTTTCCGGCAATGCTGAACTTCCGTTAGCAGGTGGGACATTTAGTATGGGGGCAAAATACTCAACGGTAAAAGCCGACAACGTATTTGATTTATACAATGTGCTTCCCACCTCTGAAGTAAACAATCCCGATTTATCGAACACTTTTATTTATCGGGAACAGATTGCAGCCGCTTATTTAATGTATAAACGAACTCTTACCGAAAAACTCTCCCTTGACGGTGGTTTGCGCGCTGAATATACCTTTTCGCGCGGTGTGCTTACTCCCCGTGAGGGGAGCAATCGCCTTTCGGAAGAAAATCCGAATGATTTTTTCAATTTATTTCCGTCGCTCGGCTTGCAATACTCGCTGGGCGAGGCTCACTCGCTCTCTATGCGCTACGGAAGACGTATAGGAAGACCTGCTTACAAGAGCCTCAATCCTTTTGAGCAACCCTTGGACGAATTGTCGCTATGGAAAGGCAACCCATTCTTAAAACCGCAATTTACGGATCGTATTTCCATGGATTACGCTGTGGCAAAGACTGTGATAGGCGTCTCATTTTCTTTGGGAAGAAATTTCAGCGCCGAAATCATAGCGCCGATGGACGACAAACGTGTAGCCTACATTCCCAAAAATCTCGGCAAACAAAAAATCATCGCGCTGAATGCTGTGCAACAACTCGCGCCTGCTTCCTGGTGGAAAATTAGCCTGAGTGGCAATATTTATCATCAACGTAATGAGCTGTCGTTAGAGAAACTCATAGATATGGTACAAGAAGGCTTTGCCGGAAGCATTTCAATGCAAAACAGCTTTACTTTACCTTTCGATGTTTTAGGAGAACTATCAGGCGTGTATAATAGTCGCCGCTTAGGGGCATCGTATGAAACAATTAAATCAACCAGTTCGGTAGATTTCGCTTTAAAACGCGACTTCTGGAAAGGTAAAGGTACCGTAGGACTTGCGCTTACCGATATTTTCAAAGGCAGCCGCTGGGACAATTATGGTGGTTTCCCGGGTTTTGAGATAGACAGCTACGGTAATTTTGACTCGCGGCAAATACGCTTAACCATTTCCCTACGCGTAGGTTCTTCCAAAGAGAAAAAAGAGCAGCATCAACCCAATTTGGAAGAAAAAGGGAGGTTGTAGAATGTTTCTTCCGATTTTCTTTGTATCCATTCTAAGCAAATCGCTAATGATTATCTTTGCATCTCAATAATTTTATCAAACTTTCTTTATCTTAAAAAATGAATATCTCTAAAGTAAAAATAACCGTAATTTCTTTGCTGATAAGTTTTTCCTACGCAGTAGCGCAAAATAATAAACCCGCCGCTGAAAATAACACTTCGGTTTTAAGCGGCATGTGGAATAAATTAGTGGGTTCCTCTACTTTTACCCAGAAAGATTTGGTGGGAAAATGGGGTTTCAAAGGTACGGCTTGCACGTTTGAAACGGAAAACTTGCTTAAAAAAGCCGGTGGCGCCGTGGTGGCAAGTCAGGTAGAAAATAAGTTCGATGATTATTGTAAAACAATGGGTATTAAAGAAGGTAATACTAGTTTTATTTTTAATGCGGACAGTACCTATTCCGCTAAAATGGGGCTGGCTAAACTTTCCGGCAAGTTTCGGATGGATGAAGAAACCAAATTGGTTACCATGAGCTATATGTTTGGCGTGGGTAAAATGCATGCCACGGCTGTAAAATCCGGCAGTGATTTAAAATTGATGTTTGACTCGGATAGTTTCTTAAAACTGATGAAGTTTCTAAGCAAATTCTCCAATGACACTTCGGTGGAAATATTGGCTAAAATGGCGGATATGTATGATGGAATGCTGCTGGGATTTGATTTGAATAAACAGAAAACGAATTAGTGTTTAGTTAAGCGTATTGAGTTCTGAGTATTGAGTTCTGAGTCTCATTCTGCTGAAAAACAACAATTTAAGAACAAAACAAATACGTTTATTTAGACTTAACTTAATATTAGTTTAAATAAAAATTCCCGCAGATTTCGCAGATTTTCGCTGAAAAATAAAATTCGGCGTTTTTCTACGAAATCTGCGGGAAGAAATTTTTAAATCCAGCGCACGTAGCAGAAATCTTGACGGTGCGGGAGCAGTTCATTTTTCGGGAACATACGGAAGCCGTATTTGAATGTTCCGGCGTGGTCTAATTGATAATGCAGATTAAAGTAGAGCTTGCTACCCTCGGTTTTTACTAAGGTAAGTTCGTCCACATCAATCAGTTCTTCTTCGTTATTTTTATTTGTTTTGAGGGCTAAAAGTTCAATTCCTATTCCTTTTTCGTCCGTTTTTTTCATATCAATTACCACATTAATTTCATAGTCTTCACCCACTTGCGGATTGTGAATCAGTTTTTCGGGCATATCCATCGTTACTACTTGAATATTGTTCCAATTAGCAGCCATAGACTCTTTCCAAGCGGCAATTTCTTTCGCTTTTTCGTAGTTTTTAGCGGTCAACAATGCGGAGCGCTTGGCTTGTTTCTGGTAAAAACGGTCGAAATAATCGTCCATCATTCGTTTGGTAGTGAATTTCGGCGTAATTTGCGCGATGGAATTTTTAATGTATTGTAGCCATTCCGGCGAATATCCTTTGGTGTTTTTAGCAAAATAAAGCGGGATAATTTCATTCTCCAGCATATTGTAAATAGTAATGGCGTCTAATTTATCCTGATATTCCTGATTTTGGTACGTACGTTTGTCAGTAAGAGCCCATCCGGCATTTTTCACATAGCCTTCATACCACCATCCGTCGAGTACAGAGAAGTTGAGTACCCCGTTCATTTGCGCTTTTTCACCCGACGTGCCTGATGCTTCCAGCGGCCTGGTAGGTGTATTCAGCCAAATATCCACGCCGGAAATCAGGCGTTTTGCCAAGCGCATATCGTAATTTTCAAGGAAAATGACTTTTCCCATAAACTGCGGCATACGGGATATTTCCACAATTCGTTTAATCAATCCTTGTCCGGCGCCATCGGCGGGATGCGCTTTGCCGGTGTAAAGAAATTGTACGGGATGAAGCGGGTCATTGACTATCTTTTCCAATCTTTCCAAATCAGAAAATAATAAGTGCGCGCGTTTGTAAGTGGCGAAACGGCGTCCGAAACCTATTATAAGCGCGTTCGGGTTGATGGATTCAAGAATGGAAACAATGCGTGAAGGGTCGCCTTGGTTTTTCAGCCAGTTGTCACGGAATTGTCCGCGGATATAATCCACCAGTTTGTTTTTTAGCGACATACGCAGGTTCCAAATTTCCTGGTCGGGCACTTGGTATATTTTTTCCCAAATTTTTACATTGGATTGGTCTTTGTAGAATGCAGGTGTGAAGTATTTTTCATACAGCGCTTTCCATTCAGAAGATGTCCAGCTGGGCAAATGCACCCCGTTGGTTACGTAACTTACATGTAGCTCTTTTGGAAAATATCCTTTCCAGATGGGGCTGAACATTTGTTTGGAAACTTCGCCGTGCAGCCAGCTTACGCCATTTACTTCCTGCGCGGTGTTGCAGGCAAAGGTACTCATATTAAATTTCTCGTTATGGTCATCGGGATTAGTGCGTCCCAAACCAATAAAATCGTTCCAGGAGATCTGCAATTTTCCGGCGTAATCACTCATGTATTTGCTGAAGAGCGTTTCGTCAAAGCTATCGTGTCCGGCAGGTACAGGCGTGTGTACGGTGTAAAGCGAACTGGCGCGCACCACTTCCAATGCTTGGTTAAATGTTAGATGCTCGTCATTGATTAAGTCCACCAAGCGCTGTACATTGATAAGCGCCGCGTGCCCTTCGTTACAGTGATAAATTTGTTTTTTGATACCGAGTTTTTTCAGTGCGAGCATACCGCCTATGCCCAGCATAATTTCTTGTTTAATACGGTTTTCCCAGTCGCCACCGTAGAGTTGGTAGGTGATGGAACGATCGTATTCATTATTCATATCAGTATCAGTATCAAGCAGATAGAGCGGAACTCGCCCTACGGACACTTTCCATAGATTGGCGTACACGATTCTTCCCGGATAGGGTACTTCTACTACCATCGGCTGATTTTTTTCATCCAATACTTGTTTTATGGGAAGTATGTTGAAATTTTGAGGCTCATAAACGGATATTTGTTCGCCGTCCATAGATAACGATTGGGTAAAATATCCGTATCGGTACAGAAAGCCTATTGCGACCATATCTACATTGCTGTCGCTGGCTTCTTTCAGATAGTCCCCGGCTAATACGCCTAAACCTCCGGAATAAATCTTGAGAATTTCGCTCAAGCCGTATTCCATACTGAAATAGGCGACAGAAGGACGATCAGGGTTGAAGGGTTCATTCAGATAAGCTTTGAACTCATCATAAATTTCATTGGCTTTTGAGATAAATTTGGTGTCTTTTCCCAAAGAAACCAACTTGTCATAACTCAGGATGTTTAGCAGTTGTACGGGGTTTGACTCGGCTTCTTTCCAAGCCTCTCTATCTATTTCACGGAATAGTTTTTTAGCTTTACTGTCCCATGCCCACCATATATTTTGTGCAAGTTCGTCTAATTTATTTAAACTTTCCGGTAAGTTTGATTTTACTACTATTTCTTTCCAAACCGGTTCGTTGACTTCGTTGACTTTTAGTTTCATTTGTTTCTGAATGTTAATATCTTTTCTTGATTTTATTTTTATTGAATGATAAATATGTTTTATAACATATTATCGGCAGCAAAAATACAAAAAAAAATCTTTGTAAACGAGATAGTTATGTTAAAAATATAATTTTAAATTTCAAACGTTTGTGTGATTTTTTGTAACTACTCACCCCCTCTTAAATTTGGTTTAAGATTGCATAGCAATA
>MTLC01001079.1_pt1 | contig 59577 bp, 52 predicted proteins | sample 1982451 | NCBI WGS metagenome assembly MTLC01 (sample SAMN05710165, study PRJNA340218) | biofilm metagenome | isolation source: sample SPH anode biofilm adapted to +100 mV | place: USA | collected 2012-02-03 | reverse complement strand
GATATACCGTTGGCATTGGCGAACTTGATGTTTTCATCAATAGCCTTTTTGCTGCTTTCTTTGGTTGGCTTGGGAATTTCTTTACCTTCAAAGGCATTATCGAGCAGAGTGTGGTTTTTCGTCTCAAAAACGGCACGAGCCTTGTCGTAGGCTCCCGGATGCATTGGCAACGGATACAGCATCACGTAGATGGCAACATCCGGTGCAATTTTTGTCAGTTTTTTCAGCTCTTCATGACCTTTGCGGCAGTAGGGGCAATCCGGATCGGTGAAAACATACAGTTTTTTTGAGCCTTTGGGATTGCCGATGACGACTGCGTTTTGGGTGGGTATCGATTTAACATCTATGGATGATTGCTGTTTTTGCTGAGGGAGTTCCTGTTTGTGGGAGGAAACCGGCTCAAGCTTGGCTAAATCAACCATCATGCCCTGGATCAAATGTTTTTTGCCATAATCGATGAAAATGATGGCTTTCTGGCTATCTTTCTGAACCAGCAGCTCAAATAGACCGCGGGATGGTGATTCCTTAATCGACAGTACGGAGGCGCCGGTAGGCTTAAGGAGATCAGTTGCTTCTTTGGTTGTTAAAGAATGACAGGTGTTACATGCAGCACCGCAGCCATCTTTGGCCATACCAAAAGAGGGGGAAGTGAAAACAGCTAAAACGGCAACGGTGATAAAAAGTTCCTTAATCATTACATTTCCTTTCGATGTGTAAGAGTACTGCCAATTAGCAGCAAGAAGAGTGCCATCAGGCACTGAGGTATAATGGACTAATATAATTGAATTTATTACGAGCAGGTTTCAAAGCTATGCAATTAGTACATAGTAAACAGACGGGATTAAGTCCCGCACTACGCAATTTTTGCTTACTCTATGCCAAATTCTTTTAATTTATAAAGCAACGATCTGTGACTGATCTCCAGTATTTTGGCCGCTTGAGTACGGTTCCCACCAGTTTTGGCCAGCGCTTTTCCAATCAGGTCGCGCTCCATGGCTTCTTCAGCTTTTTTGATTGAAAGATTTTCATCACGAATTGATTGAGGATGTGAGTCGGCTCCAGCCATCACGGAGGATGGAAGATTGCTACTGGTTATATTTCCTCCGTCACACAGGATGGCGGCACGTTCAATGGCGTTTTCCAGCTCGCGGATGTTGCCGGGCCAGCCATATGACATCAAACAGCGCATGGCATCCGGTTCTATACGGAGAGAGTGACGTTCTGCACCGTTGGCGCCGGTTCGTATAAAATGCTCGGCCAACAAGGGTATGTCCTCTACCCTCTCCCGCAAGGGGGGCAGATTCAGGCAAAACACGTTCAGGCGGAAATACAGGTCTTCACGAAAGGCTCCCAATTTCACATCTGCCAGAAGGTCGCGGGAAGTGGCAGACACGACCCGGACATCAACCTTCCGTGAGCTGTTTGCTCCTACCCGGCGGATCTGTTCATCCTGAAGTACGCGCAGCAGCTTGACCTGCAAGGCAAGTGGCATATCGCCGACTTCATCAAGAAAGAGCGTGCCGCCGTCCGCCTGTTCAAACAGCCCGGTTTTATCGTCTGAGGCGTCGGTAAAGGCACCGCGCACATGGCCAAACAATTCGCTTTCCAAAAGATTTTCGGGTATCGCTCCACAATTTACCGCAACAAAAGGTTTGGACGCCCTGCCGCCATTGTTATGGATGGCCCGCGCCACCAGCTCTTTGCCGGTGCCTGATTCACCAAGAATCATGACCGTCGTTTTCAAATCTGCCACTTTTCTGATCTGGCTGAAAATATCCTCCATACGTGCATTTCGACTTAAAATTCCACCGAAGGCAAAACGGCCTGAGACAGCGGCCCGCAGCTGGCTATTTTCTTCTTTCAGACGCTCACGTTCTTCGGCTTTTTTCAACACCATTACAATTTCATCTTTTTTGAAGGGCTTGGAGATAAAATCATAGGCTCCCATTTTCATGCATTCGACGGCGGTTTCCACCGTACCGTAGGCTGACATCATGATAATCGGAACATTGACGTGTTGCTCCAGTGCCCTGGCAAGAAAAGTTTTGCCATCCATTTCGGGCATGCGGATATCACACAGAATAAAATCGTAGGCCTTATCTTTTATGCATGACAAGGCTTTTTCGCCGTGAGCCGCGCTATCGGCCACATACCCCTGTCGGGTCAGCATCAGAGTCAACATGTGACGCAGATTTTCTTCATCGTCGATGATAAGGATATGCTTACTACCCACTTTTCCTCCCGTTTATTCAGTTCATGCCGGAGTTCCGGAGAAACTACTTACTCGTTACCGACTGCAGCCAGACCGAGAAGCAGGTGCCATCACCCAACCTGCTTTTTACGGTAATGCGACCTCCGAACCCCTCGATTATGCGTGCTGCAATGGCTAATCCAAGACCGGTCCCTTTTCCGGGAGCCTTGGTAGTAAAAAACGGGTCAAAGATATATTTGAGATCTTTGTCGGCGATACCGGAACCGTTGTCTAATATATCGATGCGCAGCATTTGTCCGTCTGCCTTGGCTTTGAGCGCTAGTGAACCGTTGGCCTTCAGCGCATCACGGCTATTGAGCAGCAGATTGATTAATACCTGCTGCAGTTGATGAGGGTCAGCCTTTACCAGCGGCATGCCTTCATCAATCGTCATCGTGACGTTTAATTGTTTGAAAGCACCCTGTTGAGTCAGTAGTTCCAGAGTAGATACGGCAACCTTTCTGACATCTGCTGTTTCAACAGTGGATACATGCGGACGGGAATAATCCAGCAGGCCCCTTACAATCCGGTCTATTCTGGCGCAATCGGCGGAAATACGCTGTGCGTAATCCTGGATAACTGTACTTTCTGGTAATTCGGCTGCGGCCAGATCTGCGTATCCCATGATCGATGCCAGTGGTGTTCCGATCTCATGGGCCATTCCGGCGGCAAGAAGGCCGATTGAAGCCATTTTTTCCGTACGGATGGCTTCTTCTCGGGCCTGGCAAAGATCATTGTTAACTGACTCCAGGGCGGACACATGTTCCGAAACCTGCCGGTCTTTATTCTGAAGTGCCGCTGACATTTCGTTGAAAGATTCTGCCAACTGTGCAAGTTCGGAACTGCCGGAAACCCGCAGCCGCTGCCCGTACTGTCCTCCGGTAATTTTTCCGGTAGCTGACAATAATCGGTTGATTGGATTGACTACAATCCGGGACAGGATGAAAGAACCCAACCCCATCAACATGATAAAATCCAGCACGAAGTATGCGACAAACAACTGCCGGGTTCGAAGCAGCCGCGCTTTTTCAGCCGCCAGCGACAGTGACAACCCCGCCCTGCCGACCAAAACTCCGTTGCGTGTAATGCTGATTACATTGGCGATACCGCTACCATCGGAAAGAACGCCATTGCCGTCAGCGGATGCTTTAATTACACTGAAAGGCAGATAGACATCACTATCATCCCGGCCGGCTGTAAAAATTGCCTTGCCGTTCCCATCCAACAGGGTCAACCGGGTAAATGATGCATCGTCGGAAAGTTTTTGCACGTATATCGACGCGGAAGAATCCGAGGAGATAATTCCATCCGGAAAAACCGGCAGGTTTTCGGGGAGTTGACTGACAAATGTTGCGAGAAGTGTGCGGGCGTGTTCAACCTTTTGTGCATAGAGATCGTTTGCGGATGTTTTAAAGGCCAGCAGACTGAACAAAAGCCATGTCATAACCAGCAGAAAACCAAGGAAGGCCATGATTGAAACGGTGAGAGAGGGGCGATATTTAGTCATGTCGTCAACCTTTATAAAAACCGCCGTAATTCAGGTACCACTGAATCAGCGACTTTCCGTAGAAAATATACAGAACGGCGCCGAAAGCCAGATATGGTCCAAATGGTATCGCCAGTTTGGAATCTTTTTTCTGCAACAACATTATGGATACGCCAATAACCGATCCGACCAGTGAGCTGGCAAATATGATGAACGGAATCGATTTCCATCCGAGAAAGGCGCCCATCATGGCCAGAAGCTTTATGTCCCCTCCCCCCATCCCCTCTTTTCCGGTCAGCCACTGATATCCGTACGCCACAAGCAGGAGGCTGCCTCCTCCAAGCAGTATTCCCAGAAGCGAATTAAGCCAGCCGTGCCCCTGTAGAAAAAACGACAGTACAAATCCGAGAACAATTCCGGAAAGGGATATTTCGTCGGGGATAATCTGATGTTCTATGTCGATGAAAGTAATGACTACCAACGCCGAACAGAACACGAACAACGCTGCAAAGGCGGGTGTAGGGCCGAAGCGCAGAAACAACAACAGTGTGATGATTCCGTTCAACAGTTCTACCAGCGGGTACTGCGGGGAAATCCGGGAACCACAGCCTCGGCATTTGCCACGCAGCAGCAGATAGCTGATGACCGGGATATTGTCGTACCAGCGGATTTGGTAGCTGCAGTTCGGGCAATGGGATGGAGGTGATACGACAGATTCATTGTTAGGCATTCGGCAGATACAGACATTCAGAAACGAACCGACCACCATTCCGAAAACAAGGGCGAATATCGCATAAACAGTGTAAGGAGACATCAATCAATACTCTTGGCTACGTCTAGGGTTATTTGTCGTTTAAGATACATTTCCACCTCGGCAGCGGTTGCAAAGTCAAAACAACCATCGGCAATTTGAATGACCCTCTCACGTGTGCATCGCCGCATAATCTGCTTTACACGCAAAAGAGAGCCTGCCCCCATGGACAGTTCATCGTATCCGAGCCCCAATAAAACCGGCAGATATAAAGGTTCTCCGGCCATCTCACCGCACAGGCACGCTTCAATGCCTGCGCTGTGAGCCTCTTGAACAATTCGCCGCAGAGATCGCAATACTGCCGGATGCATGGGCTGGTACAAATTTGAAAGCTGTTCATTGGTTCGGTCAATGGCCAGCGTGTATTGAATTAAATCATTTGTACCAACGCTGAAAAAATCGACTTCACGTGCCAGCAGGTCTGCAACGGTGACAGCCGCAGGAATTTCGATCATGACACCGACCTTGATCTCTTTATCAAAAGGTACTCCGGCAACTTTAAGCTCAAGCTTGACCTCTTCCAGAAGCTCTTTAGCCGCCCGCACCTCATCGAGTCCGGATATCATCGGGAACATGATACGAACCGCCCCTTCGGCACTGACGCGCAGGATGGCTCTCAACTGTTTTTTAAACTCTTCCGGCATACTCAGAGAAAGGCGTATGGCTCTCATTCCAAGCACAGGATTCTGCTCAAACGCGTGTTCCATACCGTCCAGCAGTTTGTCGCCGCCTGCATCAAGAGTTCTGATAGTCAGCGGGAATGGCTTGATTGCTTCAAGCATGGAGCGATAAACCAGAAACTGTTCTTCTTCATCCGGCATTTTTGACCGGTTCATAAACAGGATTTCTGTTCTGTAGAGCCCGACTCCGATACCGCCATGCCTGAGGACTGAAGCCCCCTCTTCGGGAATCTCAACATTGCCTCTGAGTTTAATCTCATGGCCGTCAAGCGTCACTGCCGGCAGGTTTGCCGTTTTGAGGAGTTCGCTTTCCAGGTATTCGTAGTGATGCTTGCGGTTGAGAAAAACCTGGAAAGTTTCCGGGTCAGGATTGACGACCACAACACCAGCTGTGCCGTCAATAATGACCGGAGCACCATCCAACACTGGCTCGAAAAGCCCTTCAACTCCGGCAACAGCCGGCAGTTCAAAGGCTCTTGCCAATATGGCCGTATGTGATGTGCGACCACCTATTTCGGTTATTATGCCCAATACATTGTCACGGTCTATTTGCAGCATATCTCCGGGAGTTATGTCATGGGCCGCAATGATTGACCGGCTTTCATGTTTCGGAAGCGGCTCTGTCTTTTCACCGCTCATGCATTTAAGAACGCGCTCTATGACTGTTTCGACATCATTTATCCGCTCACGAAGATATAGATCTTCTATATTGGCAAAAGCCTCGCGATATCGTTGCAAAGTCCTGTGCAAGGCGCTCTCGGCGTTTATCAGATTTGATGAGATTATAGCGGAGGTTTCAGAGTGCAGGCGTTCATCGGACAGAATCATCAGATGAGTTTCAATGAAAAAAAGGTGATCTTCACCGGTGGTTTCTGCAAGGTGGGATTTCAGACTCTCAAGTTCAGTGCGGGTATCTGCAATTGCGACTTCCAGTCTTTCAATTTCTAAAATTGCGTCTTCCTGGAGTATTGGATATTCAGATACGTTTATACGCCGTCGATCAACGACTCGCAATCTTCCAACGGCAATCCCGGGCGACACTGCAATCCCCGGGAATACCTGCATATCATTCCTCACCGAATCCATTGATGATCAATTCGCCCATGGTATTCATAGCATCTGACTCATCAGCGCCATCAATGGTCAGCCTGACGGTGGACCCTTTAGAAGCGGCCAGCATCATGATTCCCATGATGCTTTTACCGTTTACCTCAACATCTTCTCTGGCCAACTTGACTTCAGAAGTGAAACGGCTGGCTGTCTTTACAAACAGTGCGGAGGCACGAGCATGCAGACCCAGTTTATTTACAATTAGAAATTCATTTTGGAGCATGATTGCCGATTTCCTCGTTTCTCTGTATCTACTTTAAAAATTCACCGGCAACAATGATGCCTTCACGTCCACACTTTTGCAGCGCCGAAGCAAGTTCTGCGACTCCCATTATTTCCCGCCGGGAACAAAACTCCATCAGCATGGGCAGATTGGCTCCGGTAACAACCTCTACAGTGCCATCCTTCAAAAACGACATGGCCATGTTGGAAGGGGTACCTCCAAAAAGATCGGTCATTATGATCGCTCCCCCGTCCTGCACCTGTTCTACAGCGTCAACTACCCTTGCCATAATATCGTCGGCACATTCTCCAGGAGCAACTTCAACCGCCGCACTTTTTTCGATCGGGCCGACAATCATCTCTGCTGAAGCCTTTAAAGCCGTTGCAAGACCGGCGTGAGTAACAAGCACTAATCCTATCATTAATGTCCCTTTTCAATATCCCTGTGAGTTATTCTTACAGAAGGCCAAATCTGTTGCAAATGCATTCCAGTGGCCTCCGCGATTGCAACTGAACGATGACGTCCTCCGGTGCACCCTATTGATATTGTCAAATAAGCTTTGCCCTCCTGACTGTGGGCAGGTAAAAGCATATCGAGCAGCGGGAAGAAATAGTCCATAAACGCCGCAGTAACAGTATTATCAATTACATAATCACGCACAGCATCATCCAAACCCGAAGCAGCTTTCAACTCCGGAATAAAAAATGGATTCGGGAGAAACCTGACATCCATGACAATGCTTGATTCAAGCGGCACACCATAGCGAAATCCAAATGACTGAACTTCAACCACCAGAGAGTTTTCTTTCTCTTCACCTCTTATGAGACGGAGAATGAACTCCTTGAGCTGGTGAACATTGAACTCGGAAGTATCTATTACTCTGGTGGCCATATTGCGTAAACCGGCAAGACATTCACGCTCTATACGGATCGCCTCGCTCACCGAGCAATGATCGTCTGCAGGGTGCTTGCGCCGCGTCTCCGAATAACGCCGAATTAAAATATCGTCCAAAGCGTCGAAAAACAATATCTCCAGGCTGTGACCTTCTTTAGCAACCTTGGAAAAAGCGTTTTCATGCCCTTTGAAAAACTCCATGCCGCGAATATCAGCTACCAGCGCAACCCCTTTAAAAGGTTCGCCGGATTTGTCGATCAAGTCTACAAAGCTCTTGAACAACCGGACAGGCAGATTATCTATGCAGTAAAAGCCTTCATCCTCAAGGGCTCGCACCGCTGTGGACTTGCCTGACCCGGACATGCCTGTGATGATTATAATTCGCATCTAACTATTCGACCTCGTCACCGATCGAACGAGACTCCAGTTTAGACAGCAGCCGTTCCTGAAAATCGCGGGCGGAGTGATATCCCATCCCCTTTAGCAAATAGTTACGCGCAGCAACCTCGATGATGGATCCAAGATCGCGGCCCGGTCTGACCGGAATAATTATGTGCGGGATATCAATCCCCAGAATAGTCGAAGTGCGGTCATCAACTCCCAGTCGGTCATACTCATGAAGTTCGTCCCACTCAACCAGTTCCAGCATGATATCAATAATTTTTTTGTCGCGAATGGCAGAAACGCCGTACAAATCCTTTATGCTAATGATACCAAGGCCTCTGATTTCCATCAGGTACTGGATAGACTCTTCTGACTGACCAACGAGGACGGCAGGCATTTTCTTTTTGATATGCACCATATCGTCGGCTACAAGGCGATGACCTCTGATGACCAGATCCAGAGCGCACTCACTCTTACCGATACCGCTCTTGCCGGTCAGCAACACCCCGACGCCCAGCACATCAATCAGAACTCCATGCATATGGGTCGTTGGCAAGAGCCGTTCTTCAAGAAACTTTGTTATCAGTGAAATAAAAGTGGAGGATTGGTGTGTAGTAACAAGAACCGGTATGGAATTTTGTTCAGCCAGTTCAAGCAGCAGTTGTGGAGGATGCAGACCTTTTGTCACGATGAAACATGCAATCGGGAAACTGCAAAGGTTGCTGAGATTCTCAGATGCAACCTTTGTATCTATCTGCTTAAGAAAGGAAACCTCTGTATTTCCGAGCACCTGTATCCGATCTGGATGCAGATGCTCGGTGTAGCCATCCAACGCCAAGCCGGGTTTTTGGATACGGGAACTCGATACGCGGTTAGTCAAACCACGCTCGCCTGCCAGGAGCGTCAAAGCGAGACCATAATTGGTCTCGCTCATAAGATCCTGTATTGAAAGTGTAATCCCGTCCAATTCAATTCCCCGGGGCATTAGGCCCGATGCGGCTCTATAAGACCATAATTACCGTCTTTACGACGGTAAAGAACATTAATATCACCACTATCAGCGTCAATAAATACGATAAAATCTTTATGCAGCAGATCCATCTGCATAACAGCTTCGTCAACCGACATCGGCTTGGCAATTTCTGTACTAGCTTTAATAACTACCGGCTCTGCACTGGTTTCGATGCTATCAGCTTCGTAAATCTTTTTTGAAAGCTGACGGCTATGCTCATCACCATTCGGTTTGTGAGCTTTGATTTTTTCCTTATAACGTTTAAGCTGACGCTCAATTTTGTCTATGACTGCGTCTATGGCGGCATACATATCATTTGTCGCCTCGGAAGCCTTGGTACTGATACCCTTAGCTGAAATAACAATTTCAACAATGTGGCGTATCTTTTTTTCAACCGAAAAATAGACTTGCACGCTGATCGGGCCATCAATGTATTTAGTTACTCTCTCAAGCTTTTCCTCAGCGTAAGCCTTAAGGGCATCGCTCTGTTCCATGTGTCTGAATGTCATGGTTGTCTGCATACTATCCTCCTGTGTGTTGGGTGCTGCATATGTACGGCTATCTAATGAGACAGCGCGTTAAAAATGTCGCTTTCGTTCCGACGACGAACCAAATTTAAGCATTTCGCGATATTTGGTTACAGTCCGCCGTGCAATGTTGACTGTTTGTCCCGACAGCAACTCAGCAATTTTCTGATCTGAAAGCGGCTTTTTGGGGTCTTCCTTTTCAATAATTTCTTTGATCATGTTTTTAACACTCTCAGAAGCGAGAAATTCACCTTCGCTGGTTGAGAGGCCACTGTTGAAGAAATATTTTAGTTCAAACAATCCTTGCGGAGTCTGCATATACTTGTTGGTCGTTACCCTGCTGATGGTTGATTCATGCATACCGATATCTTCCGCAATATCTCTCAACACCAACGGGCGAAGATACTCTATGCCGCGGTCAAAATATTCGCGTTGAAAACGAATAATACTCTTGGCAACTTTGTAGATTGTCCTTTGACGTTGTTGAATGCTTTTTATCAGCCACAAAGCCGAACGCACCTTCTCGCTGATATACTCCTCAGCCTTGGAATCAATAGAACCATTCCCGCGTACATCCGCGTACTGAGTACTTACCTTGAGGTTTGGCAAACCCTCTTCATTAAGCATGACGACGTAATCGTCTCCCACCTTGTGAACAAAGATGTCCGGTGATATGTAATGCACGTCATCCGAGTTGAATGAGGAACCAGGCCTGGGATCAAACCCGCCAATAATTTTGGCTGCTAAAAGCACTTGGTTAATATCAACTTTTAATGCACGGGCAATCTGTTTGTAGTTGCGTTTTTCGAGATCTCCGATATGGTCCAGCAATATTCCTTCAACCACGCTGCCTTTCATTCCCATAAATCGGGCCTGAATCAGCAGACACTCTCGCATATCCCTGGCAGCAACTCCTGGCGGATCAAACTCCTGAATGCAATCCAAAACATCGACTACATCTTCTTCCGTGGCATTACTGGCAGCCGCTATCTCTGACAGGGATGCCCGCAGGTAGCCGGATTCGTCAATATTGCCGATTATAACCTCACCAACCCGCACATCCATCTCAGAATACTGCCCCATATGGAGTTGCCATAACAGGTGATCAATCAACGTTCCTTGACGGGTCAGCAGGTTTTCAAAAGAAGGGCGGTCATCCTCGCCACTATATTGCTCCCCAGCACTGTAATTATAACCGTCAAGATAACTATCCCAGTCTCGAAGTGTATCCGCACCGGTTTCAACCTCATGAAAATCAGTTGTGTCCTCTGCCGGCTCGTTTTCCTGCTCGGCAACTTCCAAAGTATCCGGCTCACGAATATCTTCGGCCTCGGCGGTTTCTTCCAGAAGAGGATTCTCCTCCAATTCCTGGCGTACAATATCCTGAAGTTCCAATCGGGTCAATTGAAGCAGCTTGATGGCCTGTTGCAATTGCGGCGTCATCACCAGCTGTTGCGACATTTTAAGTTGTTGGCGCATCTCCATTGCCATTAAACAAAAGCCCCCAAACCGAAATATCGGTACTCAAATCAAATAAGTTTCAGCATAAGCTGTATTAAACATATAACTGTTTATAGCCTGAAGTCATCTCCAAGATATATTTCCCGTGCTTTTTTACTGTTCGCTATTTCGTCAGGAGTGCCGAATTCCAGCACTTCCCCGCTATTCATGATGTAGGCCGCGTCACAAACTCCCAATGTTTCTCTAACGTTATGATCTGAAATCAGAACCCCGATATTTCTATTTTTTAACGACACGATCAAGTTCTGAATATCTGCCACTGCAATCGGATCGATACCTGCGAACGGCTCATCTAGCAAAACAAATGACGGATTGGTAATGAGTGCCCGTGCAATCTCAACCCGGCGGCGTTCGCCTCCTGAAAGAGCATATCCTTTAGCGGAGGCGATGTGAGTTATATTAAACTCCTCCAGCAGTTGTTGCATGCGCTGGCGGCGGGTGTTTTTATCCGGCTCGACGGTTTCAAGTATTGCCAGAAGATTATCCGCGACTGAAAGTTTACGGAACACGGAAGCTTCCTGTGGCAAATAGCTGATGCCTCTACGGGCACGCTGATACATTGGAAGACCGGTAATTTCTTCGCTTCCAAGAAATACCTGACCACCGTCCGGCTGTGCAAGACCCACTACCATATAAAAAGTGGTTGTTTTCCCAGCCCCATTCGGGCCAAGCAAACCGATAATAGTTCCGGAGTGAATGGATATATCAACTCCATTCACAACCTGTCGGTTACCATATTTTTTCTGAAGTGCTGTAGTCCAGAGTCGAGATTTTTCAGAGACCGTCTGCATTGCCCTTCCTGGCAGGCGGGTTTATAACCGCCTCAACTCGTGATTTAGGATCGTCTCCGCCAGAAACAACACTTTTATCATCATCTACATAATAGGTAATAATTTTCCCGCTGATACTATCGCTGCCTTGCATAACCTTGGGATTGCCGGTCAATGTTATCCGGCCGTCATGACTATCGTAGACCGCCTGACCAGCGATTCCGGTCTTGTTTTGCTGAACAATTCGCACATTCCCGACGGCTTCAATTTTATCAACATCGTTTTTTTTCTCGGCATAGCTTACAACTATCTTGTCGGCAAAAATGGTTATATCGCCCTGTTTGGCAACTACCTTACCGGTGAAAATTGCCGTTTTACCTTTATTGTCGGCGGTCAATTCGTTGGATTTTATAGTAATCGGCAATCGGGAGCGGTCTCTGTGACTGTTTTTATCAGCGGAAGCAGCCAGTGACACGGATGCAAACATCAAAAAAAGCACCCATATGCTGAAAGAAAGTTTTTTCATCTATTTATTACCTTTACGACGCTTCTTTGCTTTTTTAACCAAGCGTTTTTCCATTTTACGAACGGACTTTTTCACTGATGTTGGTGGAATCGTTTGCCGTGGTGCAGAACCAGCGACGACAGCATCGATAGCTCTGTTAAAATGGACACGCTGATTCCTAACATCCATCTCCATTCCCACAGCCGACAGATTAAGGCGTTGCTGCCTGAACAAGATTTTATCTGATGTTTTGAATCTGGATTTTACTGAACTGTATTCGATTGTATCTGTGTCAAAAGATATCCCATCCTCGGTTTGCACATGAACCTCGCCATTCAGGCGGATGTCGTTATTGCTGCTATAATAATCCCCGTGCTCGGCAGTCACAGTCACAGAACCGGAAGACCTGCTGCGCACAAATTCCATCAGTATACCGGACAGATGAGCAACATCGGCGCTTTTATCATACTCAACATGATCGGCCAACAGTTCCCAGATAACAGAGCCGTCCCTTATTTCACTAAAACGGGCTTTGTTTAAAGCTATGTCAATATTTTGGGGAAGCTGCTGAAGAGCCGACTGTACCGGAGGTTGATCATGAGAACCGCTCCGGTAGATGGTGGCCACAATACCTATTAATACTGCCGTCACGATAATGGCCAGCAGGGGCCTGATTAAAACGGGCGATACCATAATTATTAGGAACTATACCATCGAGGAGGGGGACTGTCCAGCAGAACGTGGCAAACGATAACATTTTTGGCACAAAGATTGAAGGTTACAGTTCATAACGACTTACAACCTCACCCCAAAACCCGCATCCTTTCAGAATCATATCACAAACCTCTCTCACTGCGCCCTTGCCACCCTCTTTCCGGGTAACGTAATCGGCAGCTTTAAGGGCATCTGAAAGACCGTCTGCAGGAGCCGCGGCAAATGCTACTCGCTTCATAACAGGAACATCGATAACGTCGTCGCCGATATATGCGATTTGACTATCAGCAAGTCCCGTTCTGAGCTTTATGTCATTATAGCTTTCCAGCTTTTTGAGAGCTCCTTGATAAACCAGTTCGATGCCGAGTTCCGCAGCACGTATTTCAACGACCTTGGAAGTCCTGCCGGTTATAATGCCGACCTCTATTCCATGTCGCTGCAGCATTTTTATTCCGTGCCCATCCTTGACATTGAAAGTCTTGGTTTCCAGGCCGTTGCCATCGTAGATAATGCCACCGTCTGTCATGACTCCGTCAACATCCAGAAGCAACAGCTTGATATTTTTGAGTTTATATTTCATCACGCAATACCGGCTTTCAGGATATCATGCAAATGCACTATTCCGCATGGCGTTACACTCTGGTCGTCATCAAACACAAACAGAGATGTAATGGAACGATGCTCCATGACCTGTAAGGCTGCCGCAGCCAATTCGCTGCGTTTGATGCGCAAAGGCCCGCGTTTCATAATTTCATCAGCCCGTTGATTCAGGATATCGTAACCCTTCTCCAGGGATCTGCGAAGATCACCATCAGTGATAACGCCCTGTAGCGCACCGGCGCTGTCGCAGACGCCGGCCACGCCAAGTCCCTTAGCAGTAATTACAAACAGCGTATCCTTCATGGTGGTGTCTTCCAGAACAAGTGGAATGCTTTCGCCGCTATGCATTAAATCCTCAACCCGCAGAAGCAATTTTCTACCCAAAGAACCACCGGGATGGAAAATGGCAAAATCCTCAGCCCTGAAGCCCCGCTTAACCAGCAGGGCAACAGCCAGCGCATCTCCCATGGCAAGTGTGGCAGTGGTGGAAGCGGTTGGAGCCAACCCCAGCGGACACGCTTCCTCCTTGACGGAAACATCGAGGAAAACGTCACTGGAGCGCGCCAGATTCGACAAACTGTTACCGCTCATCGCAACCAGATGTGCGCCCAAACGCTTGATGGACGGAAGAATACGCAGTATTTCCTCAGTTTCACCGCTGTTGGAAATTGCAATAACCACATCCCCGGTCATGATCATGCCCAGATCACCGTGAATACCTTCAGCCGGGTGAAGAAAGAAGGCTGGCGTACCGGTCGATGCCATGGTAGAGGCAATCTTCTGCCCTATCAGGCCGGACTTGCCCATGCCGCTGACTATGACCCTCCCGGAACTGGCCAGAATCAAGTCCAGCGCAGCCTCAAAAGAAGCATCAATCCGGCTTGCCATGGCAGACAACGCATCTGCCTCAACCTGTATGACGCGGCGCGCCTCATTCAAAACATTCATGCTGACACCTTCTGCTTAACAACTGCATCAACAGCTTTAAGTGTGTTCAATAACGTGGCAAGCTCACTCAATGGAATCGAATTGGGACCATCACAGAGTGCCTTATCCGGGTCCTCATGAACTTCCATAAAAATCCCGTCAATGCCGGTTGCCACAGCCGCGCGGGAAAGATACTCGACAAACTCGCGCTGCCCCCCCGAACTGTCGCCCTGTCCACCGGGCAGCTGAACACTGTGGGTTGCGTCGAATACTACCGGGTAACCTGTCGATCGCATCACCGGAAAGCTGCGCATGTCAACGACCAGATTATTATATCCAAAGGAGGCGCCGCGCTCTGTCAGTATAATGTCTTCATTACCACTGGCAGCAATCTTTTCAGCAACGTTTTTCATATCCCAGGGGGCTAGAAACTGCCCTTTCTTTACATTAATCACACGTCCGCATCTTGCCGCAGCGATCAAAAGATCGGTCTGACGGCACAGAAAAGCCGGTATCTGAAGGACATCAAGAACCTCAGCCGCAGGTGCGATCTGCTCGATTGAGTGTATGTCCGAAAGGATCGGCAAGCCCAGGGTTTCCTTCACCTTGCGAAGTATGGCAAGACCCTCTTTGATACCAGGCCCACGAAAAGCATTGATCGATGTGCGATTGGCCTTATCATAGGAAGCTTTAAATACCAGCGGTATGTTAACCCCGTTACAGATGGTCATCAGCTTCTCGGCGTGACGCAATGTAGCTGTCTCGTTCTCTATGACGCAGGGTCCTGCGATCAGTGCTAGAGGACGCTTGCCACCAATCTTGATATTTCCAATACTTATTTCGCGGGTCATACTATCCAAACTCCTTTGATCCAATTTGTAAGATCATTTAAACGGCTAATAATAAGTGCTATTTTCTCAGCAACAGATTCCGGCTCAACAGACCGTAAAACTGAAAAAAGACACCCGCTTACAGCAGCGGGTGTCCTCATCAATACCATAGGCAGTGCACTATCTCAACTCAAAAGCATCAGCTGAGGATTTATTGAGGCAGCTGACTGTCTATCCAACTATTTCCTTACAAAGATCTCTTTTGCCAGATTGCTGTCGATGGCAAACTCCGAATACCCGACCCTGAAAATGTACGAAGGGAAAGCCTGCAACAGTATGATGCGATTGCCGGGCAGCACCCCCATCGCCATCAGCTTCTGCATTTTCTTGCTGTCATCGGTCTGAATATAGGCGATTTCACCTTCCTGTCCGGATTTAAACTCTGTCAGAGGAACAACACCAAGATCCCCCTCTGCACGGGCCTGGTCACAACAATCTCCGGGGGGGATCGGCTTTCCATGCGGGCATGTAGTTGGATGATTCAGCATAGTGCAAACCTTTGTATCCACACCTTCATTCAGCAGGTGTTCAAACTCACAGGCTTTATAGTCACCTGCTTCTCCCCGTATATTGAGCACGTCCATCATCAAGCGCTCCGCAAGCCGATGCCTACGAATCGTGGTGCGCCCCTCGACCCTGCCTTCTGGTCTGAAGTAAACAAGTCCTTGTTTAATTTCGACCAAGGCGCGACCGGTCAATTCCGCATAGGCTGGATCGTCCAGTGAAATTGAAAAGTCCTGCGGATCCAGAGCTGCCAGCTTCTTTTCTTCTACAGCAATCCAGAGTGCCTCCAGAATTTCTTCCGCCTTGTCTGACATTTTCATTCCACATCTCCTTTGTGAGCTTTGTTCTTACCGAATATGTTACGTATTTTTTTTATCAGTTCAGGTTCCACAGGGTTTTTGTAGTTGCAGCGTGGACAATGGATCGAGTGGCAGCCGCCCGGGCAACCTCCACAACCTTGTTTTCCTTCAGTTTCGTCAAAGGTATGTCCACAGAACCCGCATATCATTTCCATCACCTAATAGATTTTATTTGAACTCTAAGCCAGCAAGCCGGTCACCAGCAGCAACTTGTTCAGAACATAACCACTGCCGAACGCCAAAAGACTGACGAACAAGCCGATACCGCCGGCCACTTTCCAGCCCCGCTCCTTTTTCATAACCAGAAATTGAGCTACACATGGAATGAAAAGAGTCAGCGTGACAGCAGCCACTGTTAGCTGACGGGCGTCCATAAGTCCCTTGGTCTGCAAGTCGTACAATCCTGCTGCTCCATAATCACGGCGAAAAAATCCGAAGATAAAGGCCACCGCAGCCTCTTTCGGCAACCCGATCGAGTTCATTACCGGAGTCATGGCCTCAACGGCTTTTTCAAAGAATCCGGTAACCTTGCCAAGCCAGAGCAGTATGGAGGCGATCACAAACAACGGCATGATCTCCATAAAATACCACTGCATACGTGTATATGTTTTGGTCAGCACATTAGATAGCTGCGGAAGACGCATGGGAGGCAGTTCCATGTAAAACATGGGCGCCTCGCCCGGCAGAAGTCGAGCAGCCAACAGGCCGACCACAATAAAAATAAGAAGCAGAAATACGCCCCAGACCGCCAGTGCTCCAGGCGTTTTTGACAAGAGCGCGATAATAACCCCCAGTTGCGCTGAACAGGGAATCGCCAAGGCAAGCAGTACTGTTGCTATAACCCGTTCACGAACGGTTTCCAAAGTACGTGTCACCATCGTAGCCATAGTGTCACAGCCAAATCCAAGCACCATAGGGATCACAGCTCTCCCTGACATGCCGAAATACTTGAAAACCCTGTCAACCAGAAGCGCCAGACGCGGGAAGTAACCGGTGTCTTCCAGAAAAGAGAAAAAAATGAAAAATGTGGCGACAATCGGCAAAATGATTCCAACCGCGTAGCGGATGCCAAGGGTAATGATGCCATATTCTCCGACTATCAACTCCTGAACAATCTCCCAGGGGATTGCATTCTTGACCAGGTTGGTCACCCAGGGATTGACAATTTCGACAAAGATCTGTTTTTCCAGCAGATCCACGACGGTACCGGCACCAAACTCTCCTACAAACTTGTAAAGGCCGAAGTATAACACAATCAGAAGCAAAGGAATCCCGGTCAACGGCTTCACCGACCAGTTGGACAACCGCTCTGACAAGGTTACTACCCGCTTTTCCGGAGCAACAAAGACTCCCATTACGAGTTCCTTGGCAATCTCATTGCGTTCAAGAGACAGATTGAGATGAAATGAGCCGCGGCGTTTGAAGGATATGTCCCGCGCCACCTCGGCCAGCACAGCGTACCCGTCGCCTTCGCGGTGACGCAGTATCGAAATAATTTCCTCATCCTGCTGTAGCAACAACATCGCTAATGCGCGGCGGGATAGGATATACTCACCGGTCATCATCCCGGCGATCTCGTTAATGTCGTGTTCCAGAAGACGGCTGTAAGGGAAGTGACGGCGCACATGCTTTTGCTGGCCGTATTCGGCTACTGCGGATCTGATCTCATCCAATCCGCGCTTGCGGGCGGTAGCGGCGCCAATGACCGGGATACCCAGCCGTTCCTGAAGAAGCTCAAGATCGATCTTGAGCCCCATCCGTTCAGCTTCATCCATGATATTGACAACCAGAATCACCGGCAGTTCAGCCTCTATCAACTGCACCGTCATGGCCAGCATACGCTCCAGATTACGGGCATCCAGGACATGCAGTACAACATCGGGGGTCTCGTTCAGCAGGATTTCGCGGGCGACCCTTTCCTCCTCGGTAATCGTATGGATCGAATACATTCCAGGCGTGTCAATCACCTGCCAGCTTTCACCCTCCAAAATCGCATTACCTCTGGAAACTTCCACGGAAGTTCCGGGATAGTTGGAAACAGTGACATATGCACCGGTTAAAGCATTGAATAGAACGCTCTTGCCCACATTAGGGTTTCCTACCAACGCGACCCGACGGACACCTTCGCGGAGAGCGGTTTCTGAAGAGGAGTTGCAACAACTTGAAGACATAAATTATACCCTTATCTTGCTTTTGATTTTCATTTTCATTGAACATTCAAAAAAAACCGGCAAGCAACCCAGATTAACCAGGTTTCCTGCACTCTGCACAAAGCCCGTAAATTTCCAGTTTGTGACTCCTGATCATAAAGCCGTGCAGCGCTGCAATCTCATCCTGCAGCTTTTCAATAGTTTCATTTTCAAACTCAATAATGCTGCTGCAACCTGTACAGACAAGGTGGTCATGATGTTCTCCCGCCATGACGTGCTCATAGCGGGTTTGGCCGTCATGCAGCAGGATTTCACGTGCCAGGCCAGCCTCGACAAAAAGCTTGAGCGTACGATAAACCGTCGCATTACCGATGCCGGGATTGCTGGCTTTTATCTTAAGGTATAGTTCTTCGACACTGACATGCTGGTGGGTAGAAAGAAATATATCGAGGATGACATCCCTCTGGCGGGTGGAGCGCAGGCCTTTGCTAATGGCAAAAGAGTTGAAAGCTTTTTTCTTTTCAAGAATCATGCGCCCCCCCTCTTGAGAATGATTTTCAATATATTGATGACCAAGAATCTTGTCAAGAGATTTTGTATGCAATCATACTGATGCAATCGAGACCATCACGTTTCTTGTATTTTAAACTTTGGAAGATTTATGAAAAAATCGCATCAAGGGCATCAAAGTCAAAGGTTTCTTCCGCAAGAGTGCGGACTAACGCCAACTTCTCGGTGTCCTCTGCAGTCAACTTGGAAACATCCTCGGTGATAATCCGGTGCAACTCTGTTGTGGTATGCTCTTGAGTACGAAGGTAGGGTATGTTGCTTCTGTCAAGAATTTGCTGGGTGATTTGCCCAACCGGCATGATCCCCGGAATGAGCAGACCTACGATTTTGCTGCGATAGGAAGGAATCTGGTACAGATTGGCCATCGTAACCAGCAGTTCGTCACGACTGCTGGTTACGATCAAAAGGGTTGAATCTTTTAGTATTTCGGCGACTCTTTGGGTTGAAGCAGCACCTATCTGGACGTGATTTATGATGCGATGGGTGTCGCGCTTGTTTCCATAAATGGGCAAACCTAACAGACCGGCTACGCGGCGCAAGGTAGGATTAGCCAGAACCGGATGATAATCGAAACCTGCCAGAACCTGAAAATGCTCATCTAAAAAGCATCGACGCAGATAGTCCAGAGTTGTGTCGCGCTTTTCCGGTATCAGCTTGTTGGCCAATATTGCCCGGACTTCAACGCCCTCCCTCTCAAACAGTGCCAGATTCATATGCACTGAATCCACCACGTTACCCAAGCCACCTCCGGTAACCATCAGAACCGGCGCATTCAGCATGCTGGCAATGCGGGCATTGGAGAGTTTCAGAATGGAACCGACACCGGCGTGACCGGCCCCTTCAATGATCAGCAGATCACACTTCTTTTCCAACTCATGGCAGGCTTCGAGGACACGGTTCTGCAAATCGGCCACTGATATCAGTCCATCCACAACTTGCCGGGTTGAACCTGTGTGCAGGACGACCGGTGACATATAACGCAGATCCTTAACAAGCCCGAACACCTGCGCTATCAGAGCGGCATCCTTGTCGACTTCGCGGCCATTAAGCATTGACGGCTTGGGGCCGATCGGCTTGATAAATCCGACCCTGGCGTATTTTTTACGCGCCAGATGCATCAAAAAAAGACTGGTAGTGGTTTTACCGGTATTCTGTCCGGTGGCAGCAATGAATATCTTTCGCGCCATAGCGTCACCTGGTTTCTGGGTGGTTTGTTTTTAAAACTACCTTGTAAGAGAGCGAACCCTCCGGGTCATCTACTGGCCGAAAACTTTTTTTAGCAGATCGGTCGCTCTGGCGGCAGGATTTGTTCTGATTTTTTTTTCTTCTTCACCAAGCATGTGAAAAAGACCATCGACGGACTTGGAAGTGACATAGTTATCAAGGTCGAGATCAGCGGTGGGAACAAACGGGATGTTATCATACTTTTGAATCAATTCTTTGTAGGAACGGGATGTCCCGACTTCGTTCATGCTGGAGGCTACAATCGGCTTGAAGGCAGCAAAGATCTTTTCACCGGTTTTACCACGAAAATATTCAGTAGCCGCAGTATCACTACCCTTCAGTATTTTCCCGGCATCCTCAAAAGACATATCTTTCAGGGCAGATGTAAAATAATCGACCGCCTTGGGAGCCGCCTTTTCGGCTGCACGATTCATGCTTAGCACAAATTCGTCAACCTCCTTGTTAAAACCAAACTTGGAAAGAACATCGGCAACATTTCTGATTTTTTCCGGCATCAGAATCCGGATGGCCTGATTTCCGTTGTAACCATCAGTTTTGGATACAGATTTGACAGCCCGATCGGTACCGGTCGCCAATGCTTCCTTTAAACCTTTGACGATAGTCCCCTCGTCAAGCGAGCCGGCCCCGCTCTGCATAGTTGGAATCCCGACACCCTTGGTCAGGTCATCAAAGAAACCGGCATGGCTAACAGAAGCGATCAGCAGCACAAACAGACCAGACAGAAACACTCTTTTCATAATGCCTCCCCAAAAGGTTGATAAGCAACTATGTTAGAGTACTATCATACTCCCTTGGATGTCAGCAAATATTTACCAACCCAGTTTTTTGCGAACTGGTAAGCGGTTCGTCCGCAGCGCTTGCTCTTGTCGTGCGACCACTGAATCGCTTCACGCTCAATGTCACTGGTCCAGGGAATCTGTATTTTGCGCTGGCGTGCTTCACGCTCGACAGAAAGACGCACTGCATCGATATAGCGATCCTGGGAAAAGGCATAAAAAGCAACCCAGATACCGAAACGGTCGGAAAGCGACACTTTCTCCTCCAGCGCCTCACTTTGCTGCAACTCGCCGCGCACAAACTTTCCACCAATATGGTCTGATTCGTACTCCGGCAGCAGGTGACGACGATTGGAAGTTACATAGATCAGGACGTTTTCGGGAGCCGAATAAACAGAACCATCCAGGGCGCTTTTCAGCATCTTATAGCTGAGCTCACCAACCTCGAAAGTCAGGTCGTCACAGAGGAGAATGAAGCGATATGGCTTATTTTCCACAGCAGTAAAAATTTCTGACAGATAGATCAAATCTTCTTTTTCAACCTGGATAAAACGCAATCCTTCCGGAGCGAATTTATTCAGAAGCGCTTTTACAAGCGATGATTTGCCGGATCCGCGCGATCCCCACAGCAGCGCGTTATTGGCTGGAAGTCCGGCGAGGAACTGCCGTGTATTGCTGACCATGATATCTTTCTGTTCGTCGACTCCCAGCAACTCATCCAATGTGGTCGTATCGGTGACCTTGACCGGCTCAAGATAACCGGAGAATGAGTGGCGGCGCCAGTTAGCTGCAGGACAGGTAGCCCAGTCGATCGGCGCGATCGCTTTGGGAAGCAGCATTTCTACAGAGCTAAGGACACGTTCAAGTTGTGCGACTATTTCTGGTTTCAGGTTAAGCATGGATCAGGTTCTCTCTTTGAAAAAGTGGATTAGCAATTGTTGCATTCCCCCCAACACGTCACAACTTCAAATAACTGCCTAACTAGCTGGGAAAAGGCACTAAATAGCCGGACCTTTGTATACGTCATCAGGTCGGACAGTGTCAAAGCAAAAATAGAACGGCGATCCTTATCTTGCCTTTTGTTGCAGTTTTCAGATATGTATTGCTACTTCATCCTCTTAATAATACCGGTTTATTTGTTTCAGGGAGAAACATGAAAATCATCGATAAAATCAGACAGGGCAGTCAATTCATCTCTCTTGAGTTTTTTCCGCCAAAAAAACACGATGAATGGCCGTTTTTTTTTAATACAGTTGAGCGTCTGGCCGAATTGAACCCGCTCTTTGCTTCGGTCACCTACGGAGCCGGGGGAAGCACGCATGTTGATTCCCTGGAAATAGTCACCAAATTGCAGAAAGAGTACACACTTGAAACCATGGCTCACTTGACCTGTATCGGCTCTTCTACCGATGATGTTGCCAGCTTCCTGGATGCGCTGACTGCCGCCGGAGTCGAGAATGTTCTTGCGCTGCGCGGGGACCTTCCCCAGGACACAGATACCAATCCGGTTTCTTCCCCGCTCCTGCAGCACGCCTCCGACCTGGTCAGCCTGATAAGTTCAGCCCATCCTGCTTTCGGAATAGGGGTAGCCGGTTATCCAGAGACTCATCCCGAAGCTCTAAGCCCGGAGTCAGATCTTTCCTATCTGAAACTAAAGCTGGATAATGGCGCCGATTTTGCGATAACCCAGCTGTTTTTTAACAACGAACTGTATCATGACTTTGTCCAGCGCTCACGCGCAGCGGGCATCATCAAGCCGATTATTCCCGGTATTCTACCGGTAGTCAGCCTCAAAGTCATAAAACGCATTATCACCATGTGTGGAGCGACTATTCCGGCTGATTTTATGGCAAAGCTGGAAGAAGCTGACCGGCGGGGCGGAGCGGCGGCGGTGCAGGAAGTCGGCGTAGCACATGCCCGTGCGCAGGCACAGCAGCTTTTGGAGGCCGGAGCACCGGGAGTTCATATCTACACTCTTAATCGGGCCGAAGTTGTTCTGGAGTTAGTGGAAGGATTACTGCGATAGACTCTGTGCTACTGATTGAGGGCACGGACCAGTCATGCTGATCCGCGCCCCTTCTTAGAACTACGCTTTTCAGGAATTGAATCCAAACCGTTTCCGCCTCCTGTGACCTTTTTACGGTAACCACAGCCGGGCGGAAGCCAGCGCAGCGTGCGAACCAGTTCTGGCGTCAGTTTTATGCAGCTGGAGTTAATCTCGAAACGACGCTCAAAAATTTTACACTCGCGGTTGACAACGTCAAGGTAGCGGCAAGGGGTTTGGGTGTAGAAAATATTACCCCGCTCATCCTCGATTTTTTCAAAGCAGCACAAGCCACAGCGATTGCAGTAGTCGTCCCACTTTTCGTCATCACCGCATTCCGTCATCACTTATTCTTACCCTTGTTCGTCCTGGTTTTCAGCATATCAGCCAATGTCCCCATCCCTCTGGGCGCATCGTCAGACTGACGGCGAAATTCGGAAAGTGTGGCCTCTTCCTCGGCAGCAGCACGGGCCGGACCGGCCGGAACCAGTGACAACCGGCGATTGGCTTTATCAAAACTCTCAATCTTGACTTCAAGCTCATCACCTTCCTTCAACACCTCGCGGGGGTGGTTGATGCGTTTGCCGGCTCCCAGTTTTGAAATATGAATCAAACCGTCCACACCAGGCTCCAGAGTTACGAAAGCTCCAAAAGTATCCAACCTGGCCACACGGCCGGGGTGAAAGGACCCCTCCGGATATTTGCCCGGCACAGATTCCCACGGATCGGCTAACGTATCCTTGAGGCTTAGCGCGATCCGGTCATTTTCCTTGTCAATACGTTTGATCACTACCTGAACCTGCTGACCGACATTTAGAACATCGCGCACATCCTTGACCCGGCTCCAGCCAATCTCGGAAATTGGAATCAGTCCTTCCAGACCGCCGATATCGACAAAAGCGCCAAAATCCTGCAGCGAGGTAACTGTGCCGGTAACTTTCATACCTTCGCTGATTCCAGCCTGGGCCTCATCCTTCAATCGTCGCTGCTCTTCCTCCAGCAGAGAACGTCGGGAAACAATAATATTGCGCCCGTTTTCACCGTACTCGCTGATCTGGAAAGCCAGGCGGGTACCGATCAGTGCTTCCGGGTTTTCAACTCGTCGCAGCGCGATCTGGGAGTATGGGCAGAAAGCGCGGGCAGTGCCACCCAGCTTGATCTCGTAGCCACCCTTGATCTCCTTTTCCACCAATCCTTCTACCGGTATGCCGGCCTGCCAGGCTTCCTCCAACTGCGAACTGCCGGACGCGCCGCCACCAAGCTTGGTTGTAAAACGCATCTCGCCATGGCTGGATGAGAGGAAATAGGCGATGACAATATCACCCTCTTTGATCGTGACATTGCCGTCCAGATCGAGGAACTCCTTCCGGTCGATAACCCCCTCCCCTTTCTGGCCGGTATCCATGAATATCCATTCGTTGCTGACCTTCAGCACCAGCCCGGATACTTTCTGCCCCGGCTCCATCCAGCGGCTTTTCTGCCCGCCGCTCTTTTCGAACAGCTCGGCAAAACTTTCACCTTCGAAATCCTCATCAATGTTTTGTTCCAGCTCTTCGTTTTCTATCATTTTTATCCCCGTTCACATGTGATGCCGCAATGTATATCAGATTCCGCCATGCTGGCAAGATTCTTAATAGAAAGCCCCCGGTCACATAAGCAACCGGGGGCAATTTAATTGCAAACCAAGTCGAAACTACAGGCCAAGCTGTTTGAAGAAGTCGGTGCCCTTGTCATCAACCAGAATGAAGGCCGGGAAGTTTTCGACTTCTATTTTCCAGACCGCCTCCATCCCCAGTTCAGGGAAGTCGATACACTCGACCTTCTTGATGTTCTCCTCCGCCAGGACAGCCGCCGGGCCGCCGATGGAACCGAGGTAGAACCCGCCGTACTTCTTGCAGGCGTCGGTAACCTGCTGGCTGCGATTGCCCTTGGCGATCATAATCAGTGAACCACCCTTGGACTGCAGCTCGTCAACGTAGCTATCCATTCGTCCGGCAGTGGTCGGCCCGAAGGAACCGGAAGCCTTACCCGGCGGAGTCTTGGCCGGACCGGCGTAGTAGATCGGATGATTGAGCAGATACTCGGGCAGCGGTTTGCCGCTGTCCATGATCTCCTTGAACTTGGCGTGAGCAATGTCGCGACCGACCACTATCGTACCGGAGAGCAGCAGCGGAGTGGAAACCGGATGTTTGGTCAGTTCGGCCAGAATTTCCTTCATAGGTTTGTTAAGATCGATCTTGACGCCATGCTCATGCTTTCCGCGGTACTGTTCCGGAATCAGGCGACCCGGATTGCGGTCCATTTCTTCAACGAACAGACCATCCTTGGTGATCTTGGCCTTGATGTTGCGGTCAGCCGAGCAGGAAACCGCCATACCGACCGGACAGGATGCGCCGTGACGCGGCAGACGAATGACGCGCACATCGTGGGCAAAGTACTTGCCGCCGAACTGGGCGCCGATGCCGAGTTTCTGGGCCGCTTCCAGCAGCTTATCCTCCAGCTCCACGTCACGGAAAGCCTGTCCATGCTCATTGCCGACAGTCGGCAGACCGTCCAGCTCCTTGGCTGTGGCCAGCTTGACGGTCTTCATGCAGGCATCGGCCGAAGTGCCGCCGACAACGAAAGCGATGTGGTATGGGGGACAGGCGGCGGTGCCGAGATATTTCATTTTTTCCACCAGGAACTTGTACAGCTTGTCCGGTGTCAAAAGAGCCTTGGTTTCCTGATAAAGCATGGTCTTGTTAGCGGATCCGCCACCTTTGGCCATGAAGACAAATTTGTAGTAATCGCCGTCGGTGGCCATTATGTCAATCTGGGCCGGCAGATTGGTGCCGGTATTGATCTCCTCGTACATATCCAGAGCGACGGTCTGGGAATAACGCAGATTCTCTTCGGTATAAGTTTTATAAACACCTTTTGAGAGCCACTCTTCGTCCCTGACGCCGGTCCATATTTGCTGCCCTTTTTTAGCCACAACAGTAGCGGTGCCGGTATCCTGGCAGACCGGAAGATCCAGGTTGGCGGCAATTTCGGCATTTCGCAGAAAAGCCAGTGCCACACCCTTATCATTCATTGAAGCCTCTGGATCACTCAGTATCTTGGCAACCTGCTCATTGTGGGCAGGGCGCAGCAGGAAAGAGACGTCTTTCATGGCTTCGTTGGCCAGGATTGAAAGTGCTTCCGGACACACCCTGACAACATCCTTGTCGGCAAACTTCTCAACGGTCACGAACTTCTCAGAGCCCTCGATCTTGCGATACTTGGTCTCATCCTTGGCAAGCGGGAACGGCTCCTGATAAACGAACGGCTTGGTGGACATTGATGCTCTCCTTTCTGTGCGGGGATTGGTGTAGTTATGGGGCATGGATCGACATACTGTATACAATTTATGAATACATTTTACTAATGCAATCGAGGGGATAAATCAAGGCAAAACTTGAATTTATTTCCGGTGGATTACAGGATGCTTGCGCAGGATGCACCTATAACTTATAATCCCGCCCACTTTAACACCAAGGAGTACTTAACTGTGAATCCAAGATTACCAGCCGAATGGGAGATACAGGATGGCGTGCTGCTGGCCTGGCCCCACGAAGGAACCGACTGGGCAGAGATGCTGAATGAAGTCCGTCCGGTCTTTGCCGAAATCATTCGAAATATCTCACGCTTCGAACGCGTACTGCTGACCGCCCCAAACCCTCGCTCTGCAGCTGAATATCTGGTAGCTGCCGGGATAGACCTTAAGAATGTGACCATCTGCGAAATACCAAACAATGACACCTGGGCACGGGATTTCGGACCGATCACGGTCATATTCAATGAAAAACCGGTCTTGCTGGACTTTGGCTTCAACGGCTGGGGGCTCAAGTTTCCCGCAAACCACGACAACCTGATTTCGAAGCGTTTAAAGGAACAGGGAATTCTAAAGCCAAACCTGAACACAATCGGTCTGGTATTTGAGGGGGGGAGCATTGAAAGTGACGGACTGGGGACACTCCTGACTACCGCCGAGTGCCTGCTGTCTCCAAACCGCAACCCCCAGCTGAGCAAAAGTGACATCGAGCAGGCACTGGCATCATTAGTTGGAGCCCGCCGCATACTATGGCTTAATAACGGATGGCTGGCCGGTGATGACACTGATTCACATGTTGACACTCTGGCACGAATCTGTCCTGACAATACAATCGTTTATCAGGCGTGCAACAACGGTTGCGATGAGCATTTTGAAACCCTCAATCTGATGGAGGAAGAGCTGAAGAGTTTCACAGCGCCGGACGGTTCGCCCTACAAACTGCTTCCCCTCCCCTGGCCGAAAGCCCGTTTCGACAAAGATGCCCATCGGCTTCCGGCCACCTATGCCAACTTTCTGGTTATCAATGGCGCCGTGCTGGTTCCTACCTACCGCGACCCGGAAAACGACCAACGAGCTCTTGAGCTGATCGGACAGGCCTTTCCAGGAAGAGAAACCATCGGCATCGACTGCCTGCCACTGCTTGAGCAGCACGGCTCCTTGCATTGTGTGACAATGCAGCTACCCCAGGGGGTATTGGCATGACAATCCTCAAGACAGCCATGATCCAACAGAGTTGCACAAATGATCGCGACACTAACCTGAGAAAGAGCTGCGAGATGATCCGTGAAGCTGCCGTTACCGGAGCAAAGTTGATCGTACTGCAGGAGCTGCATACCGGTCCTTACTTCTGTCAGGTGGAAGATCCGGACCTGTTCGATCTGGCCGAACCGATTCCGGGACCATCCTCAGAGGCACTTGGTGCGTTGGCCCGCGAACTCGGAGTGGTTATCGTAGCGTCGTTGTTTGAAAGACGCGCTCCCGGCCTGTACCACAATACTGCTGTAATTCTGGAAAAAGATGGAACTATCGCCGGAACTTACCGCAAGATGCACATCCCGGACGATCCCGGATTCTATGAAAAGTTTTATTTCACACCGGGTGATCTTGGCTTTAAACCGATAGAGACCACTGTTGGAAAACTGGGCGTCCTGGTCTGCTGGGATCAATGGTATCCTGAAGCGGCACGCCTGATGGCAATGGCTGGAGCCGATCTGCTGATCTACCCGACCGCCATCGGTTGGGATCCAAACGACAGCAGCGAAGAGCAGGAACGCCAGCGTGATGCCTGGATTACGGTACAAAGGGGTCACGCGATCGCAAATGGATTGCCGTTACTAGCGGTTAACCGGGTTGGATTTGAAACATCGACACAACACCAGGATACCGGCATCCTTTTCTGGGGAAGCAGCTTCGCCGTTGGTCCACAGGGTGAATTCCTTGTGGAAGGCTCCAGGGATACAGAGGGCGTAGTTTATGCCGAGCTTGATTTGTCAAGAAGCGAGCGAGTACGGCGCATCTGGCCATTCCTGCGTGACAGGCGGATTGATGATTATGCGGACCTAACCAGGCGCTACAGGGATTGATATGGCTATTCAGGAAAAAGAATTATTTGAAGCACTGTCAAGTTCCCGCATCCTGACATCCATGATCACTCCGGCAGTCCTGATTTCGGCCTGTGGAACGCTCATTTTCTCGACATCAGCCCGCCTGGGGCGTATTTTTGACAGGGTAACGGTCATGAAAGGTGAAGTCGAGGCGGTCTTGCAGGGCAAAATCAGCTACCCAAAAGAACGCATGCTGAACCTCAAGGGGCAAATTGAACTTCAGAAACGGAGAGCGGTCCTGATTCAAAAAGCGATGGCCGCACTTTATACCGCAACCGTACTGTTTGTTGCATCCAGCCTTGCCATCGGCGTCAACCTGGCCTACGGAAACCCCGAACAGGCGTGGATAGCTACCATGCTTGCGCTGGCAGGAGGGTTGTTTTTGTTTGCAGCATCGGTACTTCTACTTTACGAAAGCCGTTTCAATCTGCGCTTCGTAACCCGCACGATTAACTTTATCGAATTTCTGGAAGAGAAAGCTTTTTCCCAGGAAAATGAAAAGCAACCACCCCCCAAATAGGGCATTTTTAAAATCTTTGAAAGTATTCTGACAACGTTCTGGCAAAGTAAGTTAATTTTCGTATTGACAGTTACAAAAAGCCTGTGCTATATGTTTCCACCTTGCTGCACAGCGGGGCTTGTTCCACAAAAAGCCCGAAAAAGCCCACAGGTCGGGCGTGCACAAGAACAACATTATTCCCCTTTAGCTCAGTTGGTAGAGCAGGTGACTGTTAATCACCTTGTCCGTGGTTCGAGTCCGCGAAGGGGAGCCAATCAATAGACAAGTCTGATACTCCTAGTAGGGTTCAGACTTGTTTTGTATATATCAATAGCGGGAATAACTCAGTGGTAGAGTGCAACCTTCCCAAGGTTGAGGTCGCGAGTTCGAATCTCGTTTCCCGCTCCAAAAAAACATAATTGATTCAGTGAGTTAAATGAGTCAACGTACCAACTGTCCCCACACTGTCCCCATAAGTCAGTAGTGGGGATGTTTTTTTGCCTGGTCTGATCAGAAAATCGACGCCGAAATAACGAATAATATCATCCACATCATCCTCCAGGTCTTCCACGTAATCCCCGTACACCTGATACACCATCTGCTTGCTTGAATGACCCATCAAATTAACCAGCTTCATAGGGTTCATGCCGATAGTAAGCGCCCAGGCGCAGAAGGTATGCCGTGTGCTGTACGGCGTCTTGTAGGCAATCTGTGACTCTTCCAGGGCTTTGTTCCAGACAATCTTCCTGAATGAATTGCCGTCGAATGGTTTGCCGTTCTCCATTGGGAAGAGTTGCGGAGAATTCGGGCAAATTTCATTCATCTGATTCACCAGCTTTTTGATTGCTTCCGTCATAGGAATACGCCGGTAACGGAAATCATTCTTGAGCCGTTCTTTCTCATGTCCCAGGACGATAGAACGATTCAGGGTGATTGCCTTATCTGAAACGTCCTCTTTCCGAAGTCCGGCCAGCTCACTTGCTGACAAACCGGTCATTATCAGAAATTCAAGATGCGGCCTGAAAAACACCGGAGCGCAGGCAATGAAATCCTTCCATTCGTCATAACGGAACACCTTGCCGTTTCTTTTACGAATCTTTGACGGCAAATGCTTGTTGATCGTCTCAAACGGATTCCGTAAATTCCAGCGATGCTGATCGGCGGCATCTTCCCAGATACGGCGAAAGGGAATGAAGATATTCTGGATGCGTACGCGGGAAAGAGGTTGTCCTTTGTCCGGCCCTGATTCTTTCTTCATGCTGGCAATGAAGTTTTGCAACTCCGTGCTGGTGATCTTGTAGAAGTTCATCTTTTTGAAGTAAGGCATAATCCTGGAATTCAAGACCGATTCATACAGTTTCAGTTTCGACTGTGACGTAATAGTCGGTAGAACCCGATTCATCCATGTTTTGGCATACTCACCAAAAGTAACATGCTGTGGTTCGGGACTGAACTGTTGCCCTTCAAGCTCAGTAAATAATTTCTTCTCTTTACGAGTTGCACCAGGGAACGCATCAGCAAACCTGAATGTTCGGGCTTCGATTTTCTGCATTGAGTTGTCAAGGAACGAGCGAACTTTAACCCGGTTTTGTGGCGTATCGTCAAGGCCGGTGGACTTGGTGATACGGTTGCCGAAGTAGTAAAAGTCCACATACAGTTTTTCAGAGATTTTGCGGCGTTTAATAGTGCCGCCAGATTGCAGGGTTTCATTCAGCGAAACCATGCTTGATGCCTTCTTCATGTTATGTCCCCATTCCGTTAGCCTCCTTCCGTCGGTAGTAGTCCGACTAAGAGACTAGTCTCCTTTTAAATGATTATCAATAGTCGAGATTGATGATGCGCTGATTCTTCCCGGATCGTACCGGAGCCGGTTCCGTTTCCTCATTCTTTGTGGATAGTGAGGCCAGCAGCTCCAAGCTCCAGGGGATGCGAACTGTTTTGCCGATCTTGAAATAATGAATCGCCTGAATCATCTTCTTGCTGGCAATCCATAAAAATACGGTGGAGCGACCAACACGCAGGCGTTGGGCGAACTCTTCCACCGTCAAGAGTTCAGGCATAGCAGTATGGGGGCTGTTAACAGTCGTCATGGTCTCTTTGTCTCAATACAGCATCCCAGGCACACCGTTCCGTTTCTTCATCGTCCAGGCGGTCATCCGCGATCAACCGCGCTAATTTGTCCTGATAGAATTCTTCCTCGTTTGCATCTCTGAAAAGGCGTTTAGAAGGGAAGATCATGGTCAGCCCTCCATTGCTCAAGATGCGCCTGAGCCTGACATTCCATATTGTCCCTTGACAGCCCGCCTGTTTCCTTCAATTCGGTCAATCGTGCCAGGTAGATTTCTTTCTCTTCCGGTGTCGTGAAGGTAAGTCGCTCCATCCGTACCGGTGCAGACTCTCTACCACTCTCTACCTCTTTCAAAACTTGCTGATGTTGTTCGGTTTTTTCAGGTATAGAGTTGGTAGAGTGTGCCGACTCTCTCTGGTTCAGTCCGTACTGCTTGAGGATCAAGGCATATTCTTGGGCGGTGATCTTAATTTCAGAATAACCGTGAACAATCCGATTGTGGAAACTCATGCTCTTTAAGCGTTTGCCAATCCATTGTGGTGAAACATGCTTGTCTTCCGGTCTGCCCATGTTGAACCTGTTGCGAATGTCACCGGTCTTGATGCTCCATTCAACGAAGCGACCAAGGCCACCCTCGTCGGTGATTTCCTTGATGATGGCAACCAAGCGGCCTTCAAGAGAATCTTTTCTTGATTCATCTTTTTCACCGGCGATTGATAGAATCGAATCTTCAAGTATTGAAGCGTCAACCGGCAGCAGACTGTTCATAAATAACATCGGCTTGGTGATGTCCCACAGTCGGCCTGATATGCCGTCGATTGGTTCCAGGTCAGAGAAGGAAGTGGTGAGGTGTTTCGCTCTCCAGGCAGTTAGCCGTTCTTTTAATTCAAGGCCGAGTTCGGGACGCGGATTCTCATAGTTGCCGGGACGGTTCGGCATGATGATCGGCAGACAGCGGGTTTCAAGGATGTTGTGCAACTGTTCATTGCTGGCAATGATTGTCGGGCCGTAGATATCGTAATAAACCGTATCATTGAACGCGCCCTGATCCGGGAAGAGAACGCGGGAACACTTGGCACCCTTTTCAGCCCGTAACAGCAAAATGTCATCACAGCCACCCCGCTCCGCTTTCTTGGAAACATCGAGCAGATCAAGAAACAGTGTGCCGTGGAGATTCTGGCTATAGCGGAAGATGGTAGCTTCCCGTAGTTCAATCAGATGAATTCCCCTGAAAGCTATATAGGTGACTGATTTGCCGGTTCTGCTCTTGCCTCGTTCCGGTACGGCGTAAAAAAGGAGATAGCCGCAATAGTCGATACCAGGATGATCGTGCAGATAAGTCAGAAAGACGTAGTGAGCGACAATAGCCCATTGCACATCGTCCAGACCGGAGAAGCGTTTCAGGTAGGTCAGAAGATCGTCATAGAGGGCATCATCATCCTGGTTGAAGTAGCGCATGACTTCGGAAACGCGTGGAATGGTGAACTGGAAATGTTTTCTTTCCGGTATGGCAAAGCTTTCCGTGTCGGAGCTGTACTCCTGGGTAAAGATCAGTTCGTCATCTTTGCGGATTGCATAAACGAGTTGCCTGTCTTCATTCTGGCAGATATCCACCAGGCCGGGGAAATAAGCGGAAAGTGCGGAGTCGCTGAAAGAGTCCATTAGCGGCCACCTCCATCTGACAACGTGCCGCGTTGAATTGCTTTCTTGATGCAGGCGGTTTCAAAGTCGGCGGCGTTGTTGCGTTTGGTCAGGCGGCTTTGAAGCTCTTGCAGGGCATCAAGGCGATTGGTTATTCCCAGGAAGGCGGCAAAGGAGGAAAGACAGCCGTCTATATGGGAAAGATGCCATTCCGGTGAGGCGGCGCCGGATGTCCCATAGTCACGGTGCACCTGGCTGTCAGTGCCAGGAGCATGATTCTTGAAACACTCCTGGATGGCAGACCAAAAGGGATGAATGGTTTTACGTTCGGCTTTGTCGTTATCGGGGAGGCGGAGAGAAAACCATTTCGTCGTGAGATAGCCCCATAGACCGGCCTGTTTCTCTTTCAGATCGTCAAGGGAGTTGATGCCAAACTGTTTGAGTGCCGGGCGGCGCACTTGGAATTCTATTCTCCAGATGTCATCGGTTGATTCACGCTTCCAGAGATTGAGGAACCAGAGTTTGACACCACCTTGTTTGACTTCCAGTCCCTTGTTGTAGATACGAAGCTGAATAGGTGACTTGCCATCGGCGGCGTAATAGGTTTGCAGTTCGTTCTTGTCGAGGTAGAGCTTGCCTTTGTCATTGCGGGTTACTTTGTGGGACAGAATGAATTCGTGAGAGACGCCACCGGGAACCAGAAAGTCGGCGCAAAGATCAAGGCGGCTGACCTGGGCAAGTTGGATCGTGCCACCGCCGATTGCTTTCAGATCAAGTGCGATCCATGACAAAGCAGTTTCAATGCCGTTTTGCCAGAGTATCTTGGCACTGATGGAGAGATAGACGTTGGGGGATGTTCCAGGGCGAGCAGCTTTGCCAATAAAAAGGTTGTAGGCGTCAAACTGGAGATGAAAGCGGTAGTTCTCGCCCTTGCCACCTGGCTTGAAGATACAGTTTCTACCGGAGGGCATGGAGATAAGCAGACCGCCGTTTTTACGGGCTTGTTGTTTCTTTTTGTCGAGAGATTGAAGGCGGCGTTTCCAGTCTGATCCCCAGGCAACATATAAACCGAGGTCAAGGGAATCAATGCCGCAGAGGAGAAACTGGAACTCTTCAACGAGTGGGGAGGAAGCAGGATGTGTTACAGGTACCATCCTGCTGGAGGAAGGTTCCGCTTTCCCGTCAGGGCTTCCCCCAGAGGGGGCGACCCCTGACGGGAAAGCGTTCTTGTTTGAGATTGTGGTTTCGTGAATGTAGCTGCTGTCTGATAGATCGTTGTGATTCGATTTCATGGAGACTCCTTCAAGTAGTGTGATACTTGAATTATCGCCATGATTTTAGCGGTTACCCGGACACTGCTTTAAGGTTTTACTGTCCGGGGAAGTAGTGGCTCCCAGGATGAACGTTTTCTCTGTATGGATTTGCTGAATGTTTCCGTAGTTCGAGGGATATGCTTATCATCGTCAACTTTGTCAGCATCTTTGGCTATAGCGTCAAAAAGTTTCCTGATTTCTCTTGACGTAAGCGGTTGATTAAGTTGCTCAGCCAGTATGGAAATCAGCGACGCAATTGATGCCTTTATTTTGCTGTTGGTGATGGTGGCTTTAAATGGTTTCAAGGGGGCTTCGACAAGGTTCTGATAGGTGGTCTGTCTGCCGAACAGCCGGACTTTTTGAATCTGCTGGCCGATTGCCGGATCATGGAGCATGAGCGGATCAAGACGCAGCAACATATCGATGGCACTGATATTGACGTTGCCTTTGGAATCATTGCGACAGGCTTTGCGGTACAAATGTATCGGATGCATTTTGTAGAGGATGTAACAGGGGGTGAATACCTGAAAGATGAATGAGATTTCCATGCTGTATTCGGAGATATATTTTTGGATGGTCGCAGTAGTGGCACAATCAAGCTTTCGATCTTCAAAATCATCCCTCAGGTCTGCAAAGGAGAGTTCTTTGAGGTTATGCCAGAATACTCTGCCGTTGCGTAGATCGTCGTCAGTTTGTGTGCGCGTTGCAATGACCTCTTTCTGTCTAGAGTGTTCATGTAAATCGACGCCAAGTGTCAGGAGTTGGCTGGCATACTCTGATGATTCAACCAGCATTTTTAAAAAAGGTTCGCAATATTTTTTATGATTGCGGTAGAGGGCATACCAGGAAGGCAGGTGCGGTAAGTCTGATTTTTGATTGGCAAGATTACGTTTTTTCAGGTTGCGGAACAAATCAGGCAGTTCACGTGAGAAAGCGGCCATTTGTGGGGCAAACTGGGCAATGAGTGGCGGCTTGTCTTTTGCCCACATTTCGACGTTATTCATATCTGTCTCCGGTCATCTTTTGTAATGATGGCGGTCATGGTAGCTGAAATATCTATAATTTTGAAGAAAAGCTTTAAAAAGTGGGAAAGACCGCTACAGTCAGCCAGCGCACAAGGCCGCGCCGTCTAACTTTCGCCAGGATAGATTCAAAGAATCAACGGCAACTCATAGCACACCGCGCTTCACTTCACGGCGTTGCACTCTGTTTCGTTACGGCGGCGTCATAATCGCCAAAGACTACAGGCCGTCTGTCAAACCGGCGTAAAGATGCCGGATTGCCGGACGAAACAATTAGGGAACATTTGAGGTTAATGGACTTATCGGAGTTATTGGGACGGCGGAACTAACGTTCCGCCTTTTGCACTTGCGCTCACTAACGTTCGCCATCACCCTTCGACTTGGTCGGCTTATAGCGCCTTCCCTGGTCTCCGGGAAGTGCTGAAATAATAAGCTTTGTTTGGACATGATCAATGTGATAAGTCTGTGAGAATTATTTAAGCGACTGCAGAGTTAGAACGGAGATGGTCAGAAAAATGTTGGTTGATATCCCAAGCGAGTTGACCGGATCAGGTCAATAACAAAATTGACAAAGGAATTATATGCCATACCCAATAGACAGAAAACTGGTTATTGCCGTTTCATCAAGCGCACTATTCGATCTTTCAGAATCGCATGCTATTTTCTTAGAGAAAGGTCCGAAAGCATATAAGGAGTTCCAAACCGAAAATTTGAATAAGGAGCTTGGAAAAGGAGTTGCTTTCCCATTTATTCGTAGATTTTTAAATATCAATAAGCGATTCCCTCAACAGTCTCCAGTAGAAGTCGTACTACTCTCCAAAAACTCTGCAGCTACCGGAAAAAGGGTATTTAGATCGATAGCTCACTACGGTTTAGATATTTCAAGGGCAGCATTTATGGAAGGAAAATCTCCATACGAATATATTCCCGCATTTAATGCATCTCTGTTTCTTTCGGCAAATGAAGAAGATGTTTTGAAAGCAATTGCTAAAGGGTATCCGGGTGGAACTGTACTGCCAAGCGTAGTAGTAGATGATGATAATGATGAATTAATAATTGCTTTCGACTTTGATGGCGTAATCGCTGACGATGAATCCGAAGTCGTTTTTAAGGGTTCTGATTTACCTGCATTTCACAAGTACGAGGTACTGAATTCGCATATACCACACAAACCAGGGCCACTAGCTGATCTATTCAAAAAACTATCGTACATGCAGAAGTTGGAAGATAGAGAGGAAGAAAAAAATAGAGACTATCAGCGTATCATTAGAACTGCGATTGTTACCGCCAGAAATGCACCTGCTCATGAAAGGGTAATAACCACTCTGGAACACTGGGGAGTTTGCGCAAATGAGACCTTTTTTCTTGGTGGGATGCAAAAAGACAGAATACTTTCAACATTGAAGCCACACATGTATTTCGATGATCAAAAAAGCCATCTCGAATCCGAAGCGGGTGACATACCAATGGTGCATATTCCGTTTGGTATCGCGAATAAAAGCATCGAGTAGTCCACATATCTGACGCGGAAGTATGTAGGCATCTTGACAACTAACTCTTTATTTGGACTTTAGTCTTAAATTTTGGTACATTTACAAGATTTTATATGGCGCAAAGAGACTCTAATGAACCAAAACATAATCCATATTTCTGATATTCACTGCGGTGCCTCAGGAAAGAACATCCAAGAAGCTGAAATAATATGCGGTATTCAGCAATTATTTTCTGAAATTGGTGATCCAGAATGCATATTACTAGTTACTGGTGACATTGCTTTTCAGGGGGATTTGAATTCGTATACGATCGCAACCAGATTTTTTAAAACTCTCTTTGGAACAGTCCCCTTCAAGAGGGAAAATGTTTTGTTGTGCCCTGGCAATCACGACATTATAGCAAATGGCCAGAGATATTTTAAAGATTTTGAATCATTTGCTTATGGAGTTAGAGGCGATAATATCTGTAGCTATAAAAGTGATAGTGTTTCTATCGTTTCTAATAACGGCATCCTTTTTATAGGCATAAATACGGCATATCGTTTAGATCATAAGTACGGATATGTTGATATAGCTGAATTAGATAGAGTATTGAGAATCAAAAATGATGAAAAAATAAGAGTTGCTTATTTTCATCACCACATCTTAAACATAAATGAGCAAGATCAGTCAGTTATTAGGAACGCTTATGAACTTCTTTTGCTACTCGACAAATATAAATTCAACTATTTATTTCATGGACATCAACATTTTTCGCAAAGATTTCCTTTTGGTTCTTCGCATATGTACTGCTTCGGTGTTCGAACTGTCTCCTTCAACGGAGCTGTAACGGGCATTAATACCTATCAGATATTGCCAGATAGAATAATTTATAAAGAATTTGTGCATTTAAAAGATAATGTTAAATATGGTCGACTTGGTGGCTATGTATGCACAAACTCTTAATTCTAAGGATGATTTATGAAGCCAATGTTTATAGTATTTGAGGGAATTGACGGGTCAGGGACGTCAACACAAGCACAGTTGCTTGCAAAATACCTTGGTGAATCAGGCCAACCTTCAATTGTCACAACAGAACCTTCAACTGGTCCAATTGGAAGTCTCATCCGTGAAGGAATGAAGAGAAGAGTGATCTTTTCAAATGACAAAGAAAAATTCGACCATCAAATGGCTTACTTGTTTGCGGCTGATCGGCATGATCATCTCTATAATGATGTCGACGGAGTTTTTAAACTAATCAATGATGGAAATCATGTAATCAGCACAAGGTACTACTTTTCTTCATTTGCTTATCATTGTGAAAACGAAGATGATTTCGAGTTTGTAAGGAGTCTTAATAATAAATTTCCTGAGCCCGATATTGTTATCTATCTTGACAACCCTATACAAGTTTCATTAAAGCGCATGGAAAATAGGTCTCATCAAGATGTGTATGAAAATGAAGTAAAGCTTACTGCTGTCAGCAATAATTATAAAAGAATCTTTAGTGAATACAATGGAAAGCTGTTACAGGTAAAGGCTGACCTTCCTGTTTCAGAAGTTCATAATTCAATAATTAAGTTCGTAATTGGTGGGGGGCATAATGGCAAATAGTGATGAATTTAAGGAAATTTCTTCGTTGCGCGAATGCGTGCAGCTTGCCGAATCCATTGTGGAAGAATCTGCTAAAGAATATTGTATTAATTTTAGCGTTAAAGTCAGATTTCCTATTTCACTTGTACTAGTATCAGAACTTAAAGACGTTGAACAGCTAGCGGAAGATTTTCAAAATCCAGAAAAACCGGATCACTTATATTTGAATCATGGTGAATTTATTACTCCGCTCGGGGTACCACATGTAATTGAGGAACTTCGTAATAAGCATAACGGTAACAGGGCAATAATCTCCTTGATTTCGCAAAACGATATATTAAAAAAGGGGGATGATCCGATTCCTTCGTTTATGATTCTACAATTTTCACTTGAAGCTGATAATACCCTGTATGTAACCACATATTTTAGAGCTTTAGAGGTCTCGAAATTTTTCAGAATCAACATTGAAGAAATTAGAATAATATGTAATCAGATATATTCTCAACTCAAAAAAATTGAATTTGTGAATCTGCATGTAATTGCTTTCAGAGGATATATAAATCCAAAAATCAATACACTTGTTCGGCCCAAAATAGAGTCAATGCGTGATGGCAAAATATTGGCTCTTCTTCAGGATGACGTTGGGCAACTTGCCGATTTGTTAAAAGAAAAACTTTATGATACCACATTTGTGGAAAATAATTCTCTTAAGTACATAAAAGAAAATATAAATGATCCCACCGTTAATAAGCGTATAAACGGCACACTAACAAATCCTCATTTCAAAACCCTTGTTGATGCCTGTCTTGATTCTGCTGAGCAGCTGAGCTCAATCAGAATAATAAGTTCTCATCACACTGACATAAAACCGATTTCCGATAAGTATTTAGAAAACCTTAGCCTGCTCATAGCAGAGGTTGAAAAATGTCGCTAACAATTGATGATATAAAAAAAATGCAGAGCGAATTCGATTACACATTACGACCAGAATTTTCTTTTCGTTCTACCACTGGAGAAATCCGCCTTGAAGAACTTGAGCACCTTTTAGTCTGTTTATTCGGTGAAATAGGGGAACTGGCGAATATAGTAAAAAAAATTAGACGTGGTGACTTTCCATATTCTGAAAAATCCGACGAGGTTTCCGAAGAGGTTATTGACGCGCTTATATATATTATAAAAATATCAAATTACCTTAATATCGACCTTGAAGATGGATTTCTTCGGAAACTAGCTATTAATAAAGAAAGGTTTAAAGGAAAGTGATATTCTTCTCCTCTGAATCTACAAACCTACTTTATTATAAAATATTGGAGTACGGATATCAGGCCAACGTACCGTTTTCTGAATCAAGAGTTGGGGCGGTTAAGGATCTTGGACCAGCTTGTTATGAATTAGTCGAAGATGACATCAGGCTAATTATTTTAAATGGGCGTGGATTTAACCCACTTTTTGCCTTGGCGGAGTTTTCATGGTTAATTAGTGGAAGTAATTTGGTTGAGCCATTGTCATTCTATATTTCAGATTATAAGAAATTTTCTGATGATGGTTCCACCTTGAACGGGGCATATGGATATAGACTCAGGCACTATTTCCAGCTTGATCAAATTGATTCTGCAATAAATATTCTTAAAAAAGATAGTTCCTCACGCCGGGTTGTTTTAACAATGTGGGATGTTGAGGACCTAGGTTCTATATCTCTTGACGTGCCTTGTAATACCGCTGCCTATTTGAAAATCAGGGATAACAAGCTCAATATTACTGTTACATGTAGGTCGAACGATCTTTACCTAGGTGTTCCATACAATATTGTCATATTCTATTTATTACAGAAATATATCGCTAATGCATTAGGTGTCGAAATTGGGACGCAAATGCATTATGCTGATTCACTTCATTTGTATGAACGGGATATTGAAAGCGTCAAGTCTGTTTTATCCCAGAACAATTTATCTGGAATTACGGAAACGTCGTCAAGTTTTAATGAAGGCTGGGCTGAAAGGTTTTTTAATATACCCCATGATAAGCTACTCAAGAGGGAATTCAGTTTTTCGGATGTTCTTTTTTCAGATGTATTCAAGTCGATAGAATTATGCAAGTTAGGCAGTGTATCTTCTGCAGTACAGAGCCTTAAACTTGAAAAAACTGGATTGATGTTCTCTGCGTACCAATGGTACAGAGAGCGACAGTCGTTTCAGGTTAAAGATGCACACGCTGGATTCGAAAAACTTAGAGGAGGGTTATACATGAAGGATATTTTATCTTCAGTTGATACTGTTAAATACGAAGATGAGGAAGTGATTCAAGCTTCTGTTGAAAAAGCTATCTCTGAGTTTGATCTCTTTTACGATGATCTTGTGGCATTGCTAGATGCCGAAAAAGGAATGATCAAAATAGATATAACCCAAAGGAAGAGAAACTTAGCAGCTATTTATTTGTCGCTTGTATATGCCACCATCAATCCAATGAATCCGTATGTTCGAGATGAGTTGGTTCATAAATTAGGTACTGTTGCCGCTTCATACGATCTGACTTGTCGAGATCTCCTGTTTCTATCTTCCTATGAATCCAGAGTAATATCTATCTTGAAAAGGAAAGAGGTGTAAAAAGCAGGGAACGCTTTGCGGAGTATTTATTGTGACAGCTGCCCCCCCACTGACCCCTAACAGGTTGAAACGGGATGAAATAAACTGGACTTAACTGGACTAACTACCGACGGAGTGCTTGCTAACTATCTGATATATTTGTTAATTATGTAAAATGCTGAAATTGCTAGCAATTTTCGAATCTCGTTTCCCGCTCCAAAAACATCAGGTCAGGCATCATTGCTTGGCCTGTTTTGGTTTGAAGCAGCAAATCCGCCAACCTTATCAAGGCAATCACCCTTCGGCGAACATTCCCCCAGCGAAAAAAAATTTCCCGCACGTTTTTTTATAAGCGTACAAATGCGCCGTGTGGTAGCATTCTGAATTGCTATTCATCAATCATCAGGGAGTCGGCCATGTTCCATTACATAGAATTTCTAATTGCTCTGCCGCTTCTGGTAACGTGCTATCAATTATATTTTTTCTCAGTAAACAGCAAAGGAGTTGAACTTCAGGGTCGCTGCCAAAAACTGGGCATTGCGTTTATGACTATGGGAATCGTGGCACTGGTCTTCAAAACAGTTGTTTTCGTTGTTTCCGGCTTCATACTGATGATGTTAGGGTTTCGCTTGCTTGCAAAAGGGCTTGATCGGTTGGAGAAAAACATATTCATTGACCGGCATGAAGGTGACAAATAGCTTCATCAAAGCATTAATCGGCTCTAAAAGCTAAACAATCCATAAGCACATATTTCCTGCAAACCGATACACATGGTGTCGCACATGAAAAAACACCCTTCAATCACCACTGAAAGTGGCCGATATTTTTTGACCGACCGAATCAGGGAAGAAGTCGATTTCAGTGAAACAGCGCAATCCCGCGGGATGCGACCACCACCAACCCAGAAGCCCGCACCGACTGACGCCCAGATTGTCAAATTGCCTGATCAGGACAACTGGTCAATTCCTCCATGTGACCTACAGACCGCCATCTCCAAACGGCAGAGCCACCGACGTTTTACCGCTGGGTCACTTTCGCTTGACGAACTTGCCTTTCTCCTCTGGGCCTGCCAGGGAGTTCGTGAACAAATTCATGAAGCGGCTGTATTGCGAACGGTTCCTTCCGCCGGTTGCCGTCATCCATTTGAAACATATCTTGCCGTCAACAGAGTTAAAGGACTGGAGCCCGGAATATATCGTTACCTGCCACTGACCAACTCGCTTGTTCACATAAAATCTGTAGAGCATATGTCCGCACGCCTCACTGCGGCAACCCACGGTCAAAGCTTTGCCGGCAATGCATCAGTCACCTTTATCTGGACAGTAACACCCTCCAGAACCGAATGGCGATATGCGGAGGCTTCCTATAAAGTAATCGCATTGGATGCCGGCCATGTCTGCCAGAATCTCTACCTGGCTTGCGAAGCAATTGACACTGGCACCTGCGCCATAGCTGCCTACAACCAGACATTGATAGACGATCTGCTGGGCGTTGATGGTAGCGAAGAGTTCGGTATCTATATTGCGCCCGTGGGTAAAATCATTTAGATCGCAGTAAAATCATGTATTCATCACTTCTTAATAAAGTGATTTTCCCTTAGCATTTTATTGAGCATATCCAATTGACAGTTTTCATCCTGTTTGACATTATTCTCCACAAGTCTGTTAAATTTTTGGATCACATCCACAACTCATCGCAACCTGACGTTACCTGAACGACATTATTAAACCCTACCAGGAGAATGAAATGTTTGTAAAACTGGCCATAGGTACGACTTTCCTGCTTGCCGCCCTAAATGGCATTGCCAAAGCTGATGAAATCAACCCGGTGGTTGGCAAAAGTACTGATTACACCATCAGAGCAGCCGATCTGGAGAGACTTGTCGCCGCGCAACCGGTAGATATCCAGAATAAGCTTCGGGACGAACCAGCGCTGAAGGTAAACCTTGTCAAACAATTGCTGACTCAGAAGGCCGTTGTAGCGCTAGCCAGGAAAGAGGGCTTTGACAGAAAACCGGATGTGGTAGAACAACTCGGCCATGTTATTGACGACTACATCGCCCGAGAATATTTGATTAAAGTGGTTGCTGCGAAAGTAACGGTCACGGATGATGAGTTAAAGAAATATTACAAGGAAAACACGGGCAAGTTTTTGATTCCGGAGCAGATCAAAGTACGCCACATCTTCATCGAGGCGACCAAGGAGATGATGGCTGAAGATAAAAATACATCTTTTTTGAAAGCTGAAACCCTGCTGGAACGCCTGAAAAAAGGCGAAGATTTTGCCAAGGTGGCCCAGGAAGCTTCCGACGATATTGATTCCGGAAAAAAAGGTGGCGAACTCGGAACTCTTTCACCTGGCGCCACAAGTTCAGAGGAGTTTGAAAAAGCGGCCTTCGCCCTCAAAAGTGGCGACATAAGTGGCGTCGTAGAAACCCCATACGGCTATCACATTATCAAGATCGACGAACGCAGAGAAAAACGCACCGCTACCTTTGATGAAGCCAGGGAATACATTCGCAAAAAATTGCAGAGTGATTATGAAGCAACAAGATTACAGGAATTCATGGAAACAGCTTCTAAAAACGCAGGAGTGGAAGTTTTTGCAGATAGAATAAGCGGCAAAAACGATGGGGAGGCGGGCAATGACAAACAACAATAATTCCCCAATAAACACATTCAGACAGAAGTATTTGGCTCTGATTTCAACGATTGTTTTTTTAATGCCTGTTATCAGCTTCGCTGAATCAGAGTGGCCTCAGCCAGACCTGGCTAACACTGAGTTGTCAGAACATAACCAACCGGTCTTCCCGCCAGAAGAACCGCCTCAGCACATAGAACCTGTTCCACAACCGGAACAGCAAATCCAGCCAACCGCAGATATTCAGCCGGAAGTGGCTGTGCCGGTCGAGGCACCGCCGGGAGCACAAAACCCGGTCGAAATACCAACCGATCTCCAGACGGAGGTTCCCACGCCTGCAATCGAACCAACTGTAGATGCTCCTCCATTAACTGAAGAGCCTGTGCCCGATGCACAACCTGCTCCGACCGCTGACGAAACCATTCAAGAAGTGCCGCAACAGTTACACACTAATCCGATCATTCCAAATGAGCCTCCGGAAGAACTGGAGGTGCCCAAGTAACATTTATGTTTGTCAATCTCGGGAAAAAGCCAGAAATAGCTTGCGTTCACGCGGCCCATCAAATTCGCAAAAGTAGATGCCCTGCCAAATGCCCATCCACATTTTGCCGCTCCTCACAATTATCTGCAAAGAGGATCCGTAAAAACTGGCCTTGATGTGCGCATCGGAATTACCCTCAGAGTGGCGAAAATGCGTACTTTGCGGGATCAACTGGTCGCTGAATGATTCCATATCCAGGGCCACATCCGGGTCAGCATTTTCATTAATTGTAATTGCCGCTGTTGTATGCGGCACAAAAAGCGTCAGAACTCCATCCTTCCAACCATTGCTTGCCACGCATTCGACAATTTTTTCCGTAATTGGGACGAACTGCGTTCTGCGGTTTGAAATCACCTTCAGCTCTTCTATTCTCATGCTCACTCCTTTTCGTGGGAACTGAATACCACTATCCACAACCTTACTACAATTGACTTTTTAGGCTTTTGAGTGCTATTGAGAAGAGTTGATTTCCTCCCAAAGGAGTACTTTGTGTCCCCAAACAGCGATAAAAGCCGTCTATTCGCCTTCGTTGCCGCCCGACCACGTCTGATTTTGGCTCTGGCTCTCCTGCTTTCGATTGCGTCCGTAATATATACATATAACAACATGGAGTTCCTGACCGGCCGTGATGATCTTATGCCCAGAAACGCCTCTTTTCAGGTTGATTATCGAGCCTACCGGGCCGAGTTCGGCGATCAGGAAGAAATTGTTGCTGTTATTGAGTCGGAAGATGCCGAGAAATCGACCAAGGCTGCCGATGCTCTGCATGCCAGATTAAAAAATGACAGTGCGCTTTTCCGCGAAGTTTTCTATCCGGGCGGCCTGCCATTCTTCAGAAAAAACGGTTTGCTCTTCATGCCGTTGGACGAAATCAAATCGCTGCGCCACACTCTGACTATGTCGGCTCCGGTACTGAAGGATTTGTCGGCAGCCCCCTCTGTACAGACCCTTTTCACGAGCTTGACCGGACAGATTGATTCTTATCTAAAAAGCGGTGATCCATCCTCACTTCAAAGTCTGACATTTATGCTGACCACGCTGGACAAGGGTTTTAAGTCCTTTGATGGCAAAACCAGCGGGCTTTCGATGGACTCTTTTCTAAAAGGAAATAGCAGCGGCAAGCCTTCCATGCTGGAGAGTGCCGGCAAGCAGCAGGTCATCACAATGCTGCCGGTCAAGGAAGAAGGAAGCTTTGTCGCCTCCGAAAAGTCAATCAAGGCGGCCAGAATTGCTCTTGATGAAACATTGAAACGACCGGAGTTTAAGGGTGTCAAAGGCGGCTTGACCGGCGTTCCTGTGCTTGAATACGAAGAGATGGCCACCAGTCAACGCGATATAGAAATCGCCACAATACTCTCTCTGTCGCTTACCGTTGCACTGCTGTTTTTTGCATTCCGCGGCCTGCTGAACGTAATAGCAGCGATGGTTTCACTGATAGTCGGAATTTGTCTATCCTTCGGTTTTGCCACACTGGCTGTGGGGCATCTTAATATCCTCTCGATGGTATTCGCAATCATGCTGATCGGACTCGGCATTGAATACGGTATTCAAGTCATATTACGCTACCAGGAAGAACTGGGGAACGGAGCGGAGGGACCGTCTGCTATTGAGACAGCACTGGCAACTAACCTCCGATCCATCACACTGGCAGCTGCTACCACTTCAATGGCCTTTATCACCTTTATCTTAACGGATTTCAAGGGGATCGCCGAACTTGGCACTATTGCCGCCGGTGGCATAGTTATCTGTGTAATTGCCACCTTTACAGTACTTCCAGCCATGCTGGTGCTCCTGGAGCGGTTCCGCACTCCAACCAGAACAGTAACAGAAAAACAAACACGATCACTTTCAGAGCGCCCATTCTTCCTGGCAATCTTTTCAAAACCACGGGCAGTTATTGCCGTAACACTGTTTCTGTCACTGATCTGCCTCTACCCTACCCTGACGATGCGTTTTGACTACAACCTGATGAATCTGCAAGCCAAGGGACTCCAGTCGGTTGAATATGCATACAGGCTGATGCGCAGCAAGGAAAACTCCGGTTATTTTGCCGTAGTCACAGCAAAAGATAAAGCTGAGGCCCTCGATCTGACCAAACAACTGGAAAAGCTTTCAACCGTCGACCATGTCGTCAGCCCGTTGACCTTAGTTCCGGACCAGCAGAATGAGAAACTGGCTGAATTGGCGGCGCTGAAGAAAACACTCGCCGATGTAGTTCCAGTGCCGTACGAAGAAAACCTGCAGGCTATGGCACTGCCGACTGTCTTTGAAAACTTCCGGGACCGCGTTGCAAAACTTGAGCAAACCCTGACGAACCGCAAGGCGCCAGAGGCGAAATCTGTCGGAGCCTTCCTAACAACATTGGATGTTTTTTTCAAGACGCTTGAAAAGGAAAAGGACAACAACGCGCTTGGCATGCTGCGTGATTTCCAGGGAAGCATGTTCGCCGAACTGCCCGACAAACTCAAGATGCTGAAAGAAAGCCTGGGAGCCTCAAAAGTAGCGGAGTCTGATGTGCCACCTCAGCTGATGCAGCGCTTTGTAGGTAAAAACGGTAAGATTCTATTGCAGGTAGCAGCTAAAAAGGAAATATTTGAGAGAGAACCGCTGCAAGAGTTCGTAACACAGGTCAAAAGGGTTATCCCCAACATCACCGGCGAACCGGTAATGGTTTTTGAATCGTTGTCCGTGCTGCGTGACGCTTATCTCAAGGCATTCATCTACGCCTTTATCGGCATCGCCGTCATCCTGTTGATAAACTTCAAAAGCATTCGTTATGCCCTGCTGGGCACTTTTCCACTGGCAGCGGGACTACTTATGATGATCGGCGGAATGCGACTGATGGGAGTAAGCTTCAACTCGGCTAACATCATCGTGCTGCCGTTAATTCTCGGGGTTGGAATAGACTCGGCCATCTACATAATAAACCGTTATCGTCAGGGCAACGAGACTTCAGGCCAGGTGGTTACCCGCAGCGCCGGTATCGGAGTATTCCTAAACGCCTTGACAATCCTTTTCAGTTTTGGAGCACTAATGGTGGCGCACCACCAGGGAGTCTTCAGCATTGGAGCGGTTATGTCGCTCGGGATGATCGCAAGCGTATCTGTGTTTCTGGTTTTCTTACCGGCATTACTGAACATTTATGGAAAACGATGACAACAATCGAACCGTCGTTCCGACAAGCAGAACAACACGTATCAGCAAATTATAATTAACATTATTTTGCTGCATCAATTGACAAGGTACTAACATTAGCCTTGTTAATTAATATCCCGTCGTGTATTTTCTCTCCGGTTTACAAAATAATTGCCAGTAAGACGACAGTTGCAAACATGTTTATTTAGGTGAGGCTTGCGATGCTCCACTGGCAGAGGAGAACGCACTAAACCCAATCAATCACAGTATTTCAGTACGTTATACCCACATCGGCAAGACACCATACATTTTACCAGCAATAACCCACCAAACCTTGTCGAAATATTTTACACTTTTTTACGTATACAATCTGGTCATGGGAGCCCTTACCCTTGGGAATCACAACAGTATTTTTAATATTACGCTATCAGACTACGCAATCTAAATTGTCCATATAATTTACACTGTTAAACCTATTGACATTTAAAACAAATGATTTCATCACATTATAGCTTGGCACAATAATTGAAATCAGCTTGTGAGTTTTTACATTAGACTTTGACAGGCAATTGCACTCATTTTTGAAATTAACGTATCTGTAAAATACCTTTCGGGAGTTACATTATGAAAAGAGTATTTGTAGCAATGTTTTTGGTTCTAATCATGTCTTCCTGGGCATTGGCGGTTGAATCTCCGCACACCCCAACTTTGGGATGTACCGGATGCCACATTCCAGATAACTCTGGTAACAGCTACAGTTACGACATGACTAACACAACTGGTCTAAACAACCTTTGTGTAAATTGCCACAAACCGGACACCATGGTTAAAGCTTTCAGTAATCAGGACATTGCAAATCCATTCGGTTCCACGGATCTGGGAGCACCGGCAGGAGTACAGAAGCAGACATCACATAACTGGGCCGCTCCAGCCAACGCACCCGCAGCGGGCGCGGCGTTGCCTCTGAATGGGGCCATACCTCTGCTTAATGCAAGTAAAAAGGGGATAATCAGCTGTGCCAGCTGCCACGGAAACCATCTTCTCTCTGGCGGCAATTTGATGCGTTCTCCAAATGACAGTGACCAGCTCTGTTTTGAATGCCACTCTGTCCGAGTACAGAGAAATGTTCAAACCGGAACTCACCCAATCAACTTCAACTACACCAGCGCAACTTCCAAGGTAAAGCTGAAGCCGTCTGATTATCAGCCACTTCCGGTAAACGCCAACCCTGCCAACCCGACTTCGGCAATGAAACTGACAAACGGCAAACTAATATGCAGTACCTGTCACGGCATCCACTTTACAGATTCCAACTCGGCTACGGTTGACGGAGCAGCTGCGAGTTCACTCGGCCAGCTTTCAACATCCCAGGGCTATCTGCTACGCACAGACATGCGTGGCCGTCAGGCTAACGCCATCAACATTTGTACAAACTGCCATGCCAGCAAATCTGCTCACAATCGTAATGGACAAAACATCCAATGCGCTGACTGCCACGCTGCGCACGTTGATCCAGGCGACGGAACAGATCCGAACGTCTGGCTTGTGCGTCGTTACATGAACTATTCCAGCGGAGTAAAACTCAACTCCTACCGCCGAAAAGTCTTGAATCAGAAATTGGATGCTCAAAGTAATTTTGCAGGGGAATTTGGCGTCTGCAGAGCTTGCCACGAAATACCAGCACCCAGCGCCGGCTATCCATCTGAACATGCCAGCACAGATTCGAATGTCTGCCGTTCATGCCACACCCACAACGCCTCAGCCGGTTCATTCTCGGCAGATTGCAAAGGCTGCCACGGCTTCCCGCCGCAACAAAACATTGCAGGGGGGCCACAAGGTTACGCAAAGAATTCACAATACGACTATAAAACGTCCGGTGTATTCAAGGACGAATCCCTTTCCGGCCATCTTCCTCACGCCGGAAGCGCACCTTACACATTCGGCTGCAATGAGTGCCATGCCGGCAATAACCACGCAACCGGCAATTTCCAGCAGGTTTTCAAACAGTCTGCCGGATCACTGGCAGCCACCGGTGGCACAACGCCCCTGTACAACGCAAACGGAACCTGTTCAGCCACGTACTGCCACAGTAATGGCGCACCCAAAGGCGGTGTAACCGTATTCAAAACACCAGCCTGGGCAAACGCAAAAGGCAGCATTATTGGTACCGCCAACGAGTGCAACGCCTGCCATGACGCATCTCCAGCAACAAATGCCCACTCCGGACACCTGAGCTTCGGCTTTGCCTGCGTGCTTTGCCATTCAGCAACGGTAGACATCAACAACAAAACCAACATCAGCAAGCATGTTAACGGGCTGAAAGATGTCATGTTCTCCGGCACCGCTGCGGCTGGCGGCACCAGTTCCTACAACAGCAACACAAGCAGCTGTACAACTCTTTACTGCCACTCCAACGGCAACCAGAACAATCTGGTTTACGTAAATCCTCCCGCATGGACCTCCGGCGCAAAATTCGGCTGCAACGGCTGCCATGGCATCACGAGTCCACTGGGTGCCCCTGATTACGCCAACGGCGGCCCCGGCGCCACATCGGCCAACAGCCACGGTGGTCACACCGCTGGATATGCCGATACAACTGTCTGTTCAAACTGCCACTTCACAACGGTAAGCTCGACAGCTGGCAACACCCTGGCCACAGCTTCCAAACACCTGAGCGGCAGTGTAGACGTAGTCTTTAATCCGGCTGTTGCCGGCCCTAATGCCAAATACAATCCTTCCACAAAAACCTGTGAAAACGTAGCTTGCCACGGCAACTCTCTCGCACAGTGGGGAAGCAAAGGCGGTTGCCTCGGCTGCCACTCGGCCTCCATCAACAATCGTGCTGCAATCACGTCACAATTCAGTGGCAACTCCCATCACGTTCAGGGAGTAGATCCATCCGGTGAACATTGCTACCAGTGCCACTGGGAGGCAAACAGTGACGGCAGCATCAACCGCAACTACCACCGTTCCAGCGTTTCCGGATCACCAGTTGAACTGGTTATATATGGAGCAGGTGCACGTCCATCCATGTACGTAGCCGGAACAACGGCAGTACAATACACTGCCAACGGCTCCAGAACAGAAATGGCCAAGATCAACGCAGTCTGTATCGGTTGCCACAATGATGCGAACAAAACCATCCAGCCTTTTGGCGATGGGAAAACACCGGCGGCCTACGCATGGGACGCCAACAGCATCGCAGCCAAGTTCAGTGACACCGGCACGACCCCTTGGGGCAAATACACCGGCACAAACGTGACCCCAAAAAACAATGTTACCAAAGCATTTTCTGCCCACGGAAATGCCGTCAACAACAAGGGCGGCTGGAATACCAGCGAAACCTGGACGGACCGTATGGCCACATCAAACGTGCTCTGTTTCGATTGCCATAACTCGCACGGCTCCAGTGTAACAGGAACAACCACCAGCTACACCAGTGCCACCACCAATGGTGGCATCCTGAAAGATACCGTTGCCGGCAAGGGCGGTTACGCAATGTCCTACAAACCAGCAGCAGGCGGCAGCGTTGCCGAGCACAATTCCTACAATCCTGGCGCAGGCATCTGTTTCGATTGCCACATGAAAGACACTGCCGGTATTACTCCTTGGGGATACAAAGGGACCTACGGATCGACTCAACAGATCATGGGTTATAATGATTCAGCATATTTCGGCAATAACACTTTCGGATATGCACTACGCTATGCCTATAAAGGCACACTCACAAATCAGGGTGGACATTTCGGTGCATCTTCAACCCTGTCCAGCGTTCCAGCTCATCAGGTTGGCGGTCTCTGCACACCTTGTCATGACCCGCATGGCGTCAGTCCAACAATGGGATCAAACAAACAGTACGGAGTACCGCTGTTGAAAGGCACCTGGTTGACCTCACCTTACAAAGAAGATGTAGCAACCGCAGATAACAAAGCTTATATCGGCATGGGAAGCCCGGGCAGAGAAGATGCTCCAAGACCAACCAGTTCTGATATAGCAGCGTACCAGGCAGCGATAACAACTTCATTCCATATTGATCAGAATACCTTTACCTCGGGTAATATTACCCAGACGGCAGATCAGTTTGCAGGTCTCTGCCTGGGTTGCCATGCAAAATCAACCTTGACTAACGGCACCAACCACACTTGGAAAAGCAAAGACCGTATTCACGAATCGGTAAAAGGCTGGAAAACCGCCAACGGCACCATCAAACATAATTACTCCTGCTCCAAGTGTCATGCGCCGCACAACGCAAACCTGCCGCGCCTGATGATCAGTAACTGCCTTGACTCCAACCACAGGGGCCGTGTTGCCAATAACACCAGCCCGGTGTTATCCGGCAGCAAATCGGGTTCTGAAGGCCGAGGAAGTGGCCACTTCCCTGGCATATATAGCGGCAGAGGTTCAGAAGGCGGCAGTTCGTCGAGTATCACAGAATGTCATGATAACAATGACGCCAAGCAGCAGTGGAACTCCAGGACTCCATGGACAAACAGCGGGACGACTCCTCCACCAGGTGGTGGCGGGACAACACCTCCGGGCGACACGACTCCTCCCGCAGGTAGTGCCCCGACAGTTCCAGTGCTCATACCTGAACCGAATCTGGTTTGTTACAGATCATGTTCCACAACCCTTCAATGGGCTGCATCGTTAAATGGCAACCCCGGAGCCAGCACTCAGTATCAGGTGCAGGTCAGCAGAAGTTCTTCGTTCTCGTCGGTGCAATACTCATCCGGATGGATTTCAACCACCAGCTACACTCCGTCTGTAAGCACTGGTTATACTTACTACTGGCGCGTTCAGGCACGGGATAAGACAAAGACTTCACTTGTATCGGCATGGTCTGATGTGGGCAGCTACAACGTTTCAACCAGGTAGTCGACTTGCTGGTTGGGATTTAAACATAAGTTTTAATCGTCCTTCTTGCCGGAATGTTTTCATACATTGTCGGCAAGAAGGACAAGTTTCAAGGACAACGAGAGTTATTTGTGGCACTTCCCCCTAACATGACCATATTTCATCAATCTAAGTAGCCGATCCGCCAAAATAACCAGATGAGATTTTTTTAAAGATGCTATTGATTAATTTTTACAAAACAACTATATTAGCGCTTCTTATAATATTAGCTGACATTAACTGTGTTTCGGCTTTCAATATTGTTCCAGAACTATCCGCTTCCCAGAAGTCTTTTGTTCCTTCTATAACTTACGAAACGGATGACGGCATACACGGAATCATAACGCGTCAACCGATCGCTTTTGCCAGTATCGTAAGAGGCGGTTCAGACGACTTTTTGAAAGCTCTTGAATCAGACTTTCCACCGTCCAAGGGTTGGAAGTTCATTCCTGCAAAGGAGGATTTGCAAGGTTCCTTTGCGGTTTCGGCGTACTATGTTTTTTTCGATAACAGAATTGGAGGCGGAGGAATTTCCTTCGACTATATTCCAGGCGAAGGTGATCCGGTATCAAGTAACAAGAAAGAGTTGCATTGGATACAGAGAATAATTTCAAACCATAAACGTCGATCCAGCCACGGAACCAGTGAAGACAGGATTGCCGTCAGATCTCCTTCAGACAGCAAGTCCGGTGTTCCTTTTTTTGATGTAGTGATTAAATCGGCACAGCATAATCCTCCTCAAACTTTGGCTTTGCCGCCGCACTTCGAATATGATGTCCACAAAAATGACCCGGAAAATGACCATGAATGGAAATCAGAAACATACCTTGCAAGCATAGACAAGAAAGACCCCAAGAAAGTCACCATTTATAACGGCGTTACCTGGGGATGGCAGAACAAAGTGAATAAAGCGGATCTTCCAGCAGTCCGTTGACATTACGAGTTCCTTGATGGTCGGCAACTATTCTCAGACAAGCTAGGCAATGGCTAGATCTGACTGGAAGCAGGTCCTCACTAGGATTACCGGAAAGGAGGTGAACTATGAAAAAGCGCACTTATATCAAGCCACGAGTAGTCGGATCTGCCAATGTGCACCCCTGCTAATCCACAAAAACACACCTGCTACTGAGAAATACCAAACGAAGGGAGCAAAAAGAATGAACAAGAAAATTGTAACGGGCCTGATCGCCTCAGCATTACTCCTAATTGGAGCAGCAACAGCTGTTATGGCTCTACCGCCACCAGTTCCGCAATCACTGGGCATTTACGACGCAAAATTCACATCCTTTACCCGCAATGAATGCCTTGTATGCCACATCAGTGACGCAGTCCTGGTCCCACGCCATCACAACCTGATCAACACCAAAGGCCTGGCCTGCCTTGACTGCCACACAATGGTACCTGACGGCACTGGTGGGTTTACGTTTGCCGACTTCAGAACCTGTAGCAATTGTCACAAAGCATCCCCTCATCACACCACCGCCAAAGCTGCGGCACAGGATTGCAAATTCTGCCACGGTAGCTTCATTGACAATCCTCTTGATGGCCATTACATCCCAACCTACGGTGTGAGCTCGATTACGCCAATGAAGAACGGTCGTCAGGTAACAGATCCGAGCGGCAATATTGTCACAGTACAAGGGTGCGTTGCATGCCACCAACCAAATGCAGCCGCCATTGATCCTACTACAAACCTGCCGCGTGCCATCTCCAGCAATGCCGACACTCACCATGGTACTGGCATAGGAGCAGTAGCCACAGCTACCACACCAGCTGGAATCGGCAAGTGCGAATGGTGTCACAACTTCAACAATCCTGGTCTTGAAATTCGTCAGTGCGAATCTTGCCATGGCGTCAAGTCACTTCACAACATCCAGCTGAAATCAGCAACTGGCACTGTTACTCCAGGTAGCGAGCTTGCTGGTTTCGGCCACATAGGCAACAATTGGGATTGCCAGGGTTGCCACTGGTCCTGGTACGGCAATGCCGCTACCAATCCTGCAACAGCGATCGTACCATCGCTTCAAGGTCAAAGTGCTTACACACTGGCCGCTAACAAAGCTGCATCACTGACCCTTACCGGCGCCTCCTTCACTAACGTCGGCGGTGACAGTGTAACCTACAACCCATCTGTAACCATCAGTAATGACACATTCTCGGCCACCCTTACTCCTGCATCCTTCACCGACAGTGAAATCCAGGTTAATGTACCTGCACTGCTTGAAGGCACCTACAACCTGACTGTCATTAAGGAAGGGGTAAAAAGTAATCTTGCCAAGCTGGTTGTGTTCCCTGAACTGGCTATCAAGACTGCTGTAATGGCTTCCAAGAACACAGTGACAATCACCGGCAGCGGTTTCGGCATGGTGCCTCCGGCCGATTACAATTCCGGGATGGGCGTATTTGCTGACACAACTCAAGCCAGGATTCTTTCCTGGAGCCCAACCAAGATTGTTGCATCCAGCCGCGCATTTGCTACTGGTGCAGAAGTAACGGTCAAGGCTCTGAACGGCTCCGTTTCCAAGATTGTTCTAGCTGTAGCAAAGAAAACCCGCTAATTCAGATTTAGCCTTACATCAGGCAAATTGGCACAGTATTCATGGGGAGGCGTCGCCTCCCCATGAATACACTGATGTGGTAACGGTTCTCTTACAGCACTGTTCAGGAAGGAAATCGAATGAATAAGAAAGTTACAATCATCACATTACTGTCATTGCTTAGCTTCACAACACTAGCTGTAGCCGCAGACAGAAAGGTAATTATCGGCTTTAAAAAAGAGTCAGGCATCACAGAAGAAAACAAAAAGCAGAAGTTTTACCGCTCGGGCGGACGCATAAAGCGTTCCCACAAGATTATTAACGCAGTTTCCGGTCAACTTCCCGAAGAAGAAATTGCAATATTGAAGAAAGACCCGGCAATTGCCTACATAGAAACAGATGTCTTGGTTGGCATTACTGAGCCGATTTCAGTTATTCCTACTCTCAGTCAGGAATATACCGACTCTTGGGGAGTAGCCAGAATAGGTGGCAATTCTGCCGTAGCTGCAGGTATCACCGGAGCTGGCATCAAGGTTGCCATACTGGATTCCGGCATCGACTACAACCACCCTGATTTGAAAGACAATTACAAGGGTGGCTATAACTTTGTATACAACAATAACGACCCGTTCGATGATGGATATATAAGTCACGGCACACACATCGCAGGAATTATCGGTGCCAGAAACAACGGAACAGGAGTCGTAGGTGTCGCGCCTGAAGTATCAATTTATGCTGTCAAGGTTCTTGGCGGAATGGTCATGGGGGACCTTAGCGACATTCTGGCTGGTATGGAATGGGCCATCAGCAATAAGATGGATGTGATAAACATGAGCATTGGAGCCCCGATAGATTCGGCGGCATTCAAGGATGCCTGCGACAGAGCATATCAGGCCGGGATAATAGTTGTAGCGGCCAGCGGCAACACCCATAGCAATTCAATCGAATTCCCTGCAGCGTATGACTCTGTTATAGCCGTCTCGGCAACAAACCCGGATGACACCTTCGCCACCTTCTCCAATTTTGCCGACAAAAACGAACTTGCAGCTCCCGGTATGAACATTAAATCCACCATGCGCGGCGGCGGTTACGGCTCAATGAATGGCACGTCCCAGGCAACTGCCCATGTAACCGGTGCTGCTGCAATTCTCCTGGCTAGCAAAATCGCTGATAAAAATGGTGACGGCCGTGTTGCTGACGACGTTCGTACACTACTTGATACAAGCGCCAAAGACCTCGGTGATCCGGGTCGCGATCAATATTTCGGTTTTGGCCTTGTGGATCTTGCCAAAGCGCTAGCTCCCCCTACCCCCACAAAGTGGGAGTATACACTTACGAAGTCCAAAAATTTTCGCGATTCCCAGCCACTCGAAGTACCATTAGAGGGCGGCAATTACTTAGTTGAAATCACCCTCAATGACATGCATGAAGTAAAGATAATTGCCAAAGACGGTAATGGCTCAAGGTATGTGGAAATTGAAAAACCTCATCTCCTCAGACACCGCAAACAGCAGAACCAGAATATTGCGAATGACACCTCAGAAGTTACCATTAGTATTGAAACATCCGGTTCACTCATCTTCATCCCTAAAGGCAAGTCCGGCTCATCGGCTTCAATTGTTGTAACAGCAATATAGCCATTAGTCTTACTTCTAAAGCCGCAAAACAGGGAGTAGCTCTCCATGCGTTCTCTGTTTATCTGACATCCTTAACCAAGGTGAAAACATTAAATGTTAAACGAGTTTGGAAATAACATGAAGCTTAGAATCAGCCTAATTGCAATGTGTATTCTTCTAACTTTCACTACAGCGGTGATTGCTTCTGAAACAACTTCCATGCCGAAGATAGCAGCTCTAATTAACGGTGCCCCTATCTACAGTGCCGAACTGGGATCAGTACCTGAAAGTCGTTTAAGACAATATAGCCAGATGGGCTCTAAATTATCGAAAGATGAATTGCAGAAATTCATTAGACTTAAGGAACTGGATGACCTTATCGGCAGAGAGCTACTGGCACAGGCAGGAGCTTCTCTCAATCCAAAAGGTGTTGACGATATACTTGCAAAGCATTCGACCGGGACTGCGGAAAAAACTGATAATAAAACCGGCATGACTCAGGATCAGCTCAATGATTATAACAACAGGCTTCGAAAAAATATTCTTATTGATAAGTACCTTGAGTACAAGGGCTTGCTTAATCCAACCGTGGATGAACAGACGTTGCGAAATTTTTACGATAATAACCGTCAAAGCTTTTCGGAATCAAAATCGGTAAAAGCCAGGCATATCCTGATTGGACTTCCTAAAAAGCCGACACAAGAGCAGGAACACGAAGCACATGACAAGGCTTCAAAAATCCTTGCCGCAGTAAAACAAGGAAAGGATTTCGAGTTGTTGGCAATTCAGGAATCCGATTGTTCCAGCAAAAATGATGGTGGCAACCTCGGTTATATCAAACAAGGATTCATGCCGAAAGAATTCGATGCCGTTGCTTTCGCTCTTAAACCTGGAGAAACCAGCGGCATAGTAAAAACGCGGTACGGGTTTCACATTATCAGGATTGAAGATAGTAAGCCTGAAACAATAAAGAAATTCAATGATGTAAGGCAGTACATCACCGGTTATCTCCAGGGTGATATTAAACGAAACAAGGTTAACCAAGAAGTGGAAGAGCTGAAAAAGAAAGCAACTATAGAGATTTTTATCAACTAATGCATAGCTTACACAATTTACCGGAAACGCACCGTAATTTTGATTTGCGAGGAGTCGAGAGATGAGCGTTTTAACAAAACCAGCAGCAATATTAATCCAGATCCTTCTAATCATAACTGTTATCGTTTCAACAGGTGAGGCAAAAAACTTCACTATGCGAAACACAGCTGTCAACATAGATACTTATGCAAAAGTTGATGACTCAACTTCATCACTGACTGGCTTAAACTCATTCAGTGTCGATGGAGTAGAAAGGGCCTGGCAACAGTGGTTCTGGTACAGAGTCGGCTCAACCGGCGCTGAGGCGTCAATTGACACGCTCCCAAAAAAAGTGGCTACAACCCAGCCTACAACTTCCAGTCTTCTTGCTACTTACACGTTAGCCGGTAAATTTGACATTTCGGTTCGTTATGAACTAACTCCCTTTGCTACAGGAGTTGGCAAAGCTAGTCTCAAAAAAACAGTCACAATAACAAACACTTCCACTGCAGCACTCGACTACCACCTGTTCGAGTATTCTGATTATGATATCAGCGACACTGGCGCAGCCGTAGGTGATAACGACAACATTGAAGTCTACAACAACAAGGTTTATCAGAATGGCACACTATTATCCGGCAACACTACATATGTCCACGACTCGTCTCTACCGCCCAGCAAGTTGGATATTGACGACGGCAGCGGGTCCATTAAAGCAGATTTGACTGACACTTTCCCGTCCAATTTTTCCAACCTAGTAATTCCTTACGCATACGGCAGCGACAAACAGTTCGTTAAGCAGTGGGATCTTGCCATACCGGCCGGTCAATCAGTCAGTTTCACTATTACTGATAGCTTTTATCCTACAGCACCAATTACAGCTTCGTTGACAAAATCAGGAACCTGTGTGCCATACGGTGGTCAGGCCGACTACACAATAACCTTTGACAACCTCGCCAACGCGGCTTCAAGCACCGAAACCCTCAGCAACATCAAGATTATTGACTATCTGCCAAATAATACCGCACCAACTGTTATTCCACCCACAGATGGCAGCATCTATGATTCAATTGCGAACACAATAACATGGAGCCTGCCAACTCTGGCAGCCGGGTCAGTTCAACAGACCAAACAGTTATCTGTCATGGTCAATTCCTTGACTGACATAACCAACAATGTACTGTTGGTAAGCGACCAAGCATTCCCAACCCGCCTCCCCAACCCGGCACTGTATCCGGTGCCAACCGATTCGTTGTGCAACCATCCTCCATCCATATTTAATATATCGAACGCATCCATCAGTGAGGGTGGCTCTTTCAGCACGCAGGTCGTAGCGAGTGATTCTGACAACAATTCACTTACCTACAGCCTGAGTGGCGCCCCCGTGGGAATGACCATTTCTTCAACCGGTCTTATAAATTATCCGTCGGCAGTAGTCGGAACCTATGTAATAACAGCAACAGTTACCGACAATGGTGCCGGTTCACTCTCAGCCAGCAAAACTTTTACTCTTACAGTGATTAAGGTGAACAAGGCTCCGGTAATAACCAGCACACCGGTTACTGCAACCAATGACAACCAACTCTACACATACAATGTAACAGCCACAGATGCTGACGGCGACACCTTGAGTTATGGACTGACTACGGCTCCGTTGGGAATGTCCATAACTGGTAATGTTGTTTCCTGGACACCTACAAAAGCACAAGCCGGAACGAATGCCGTCCAAGTCATGGTCAACGACGGCCAGGGGCATTATGTTTTTCAGGATTTCAATATCACAGTTACTCATGTCAACAATCCACCAGTGATCTCAAGTGCTACACTGCCGGCAGCAACTGCCACTGTTGGGGTGTTCTACAGCTATCCGGTAGTCGCCTCCGATCCGGATGGAGACGCCCTATCCTACAGCCTGACAACGAATCCGACAGGCATGACCATTGGTACAACCGGCGTAATTGGATGGACTCCAACAACGGCTCAGAACAATCAGGTACATGCAGTTACAGCGCAGGTAAGTGACGGCTTGGGTGGCATCGCCACGTACAGCTTTAACATTACTGTAGGTACAGTCGCCAAACAAACTCCTGTTATAACGTGGGCCAACCCGGCACCTATTACTTACGGGACTACGCTGACATCAACTCAACTGAACGCTACGGCCAATGTTTCAGGCACATTTGTATATTCTCCGGCTGCTGGAACATTGTTGACCTCTGGTAACAAAACCTTGACGGCCACCTTTACTCCGACTGACACTACCACTTACAACAATGCTACCGCGACTGTAGTTCTGACTGTCAACAAAGCCACCGCAACTGTCACACTAGGCAATCTAAATCAAATCTATAGTGGGTCCACCAAATCAATAACTGCCACCACAAATCCAGCAGGCCTCAACACCAGTGTTACTTATGCCGGAAGCAGCACCGCTCCGACAGCGGCCGGTTCTTATGCCGTGGTGGCGACGATAACAGATGCTGACTTCTCCGGCAGCGCAACCGGGACCCTGACGATCGCCAAGGCTACTCCGACGGTTTC
>MTLC01000677.1_pt3 | contig 59584 bp, 41 predicted proteins | sample 1982451 | NCBI WGS metagenome assembly MTLC01 (sample SAMN05710165, study PRJNA340218) | biofilm metagenome | isolation source: sample SPH anode biofilm adapted to +100 mV | place: USA | collected 2012-02-03 | reverse complement strand
TTAGCTTGTGAATTGCTTTCAAAAGTTTGTATCTTTGATATTCTGAACAACAATAGTTCGGGTTCGAGGAACGCTAAATGACTTGTGAATTGCTTTCAAAAGTTTGTATCTTTGATATTCTGAACAACTTGCATATTCGGAAAGTTGTTTGGCTTTCTCTTGTGAATTGCTTTCAAAAGTTTGTATCTTTGATATTCTGAACAACACCGCTATTCTCGGGTATATGAAGGTAGGTCTTGTGAATTGCTTTCAAAAGTTTGTATCTTTGATATTCTGAACAACAAGCCCATATTTCTGCCCTCGATTGAGTGTCTTGTGAATTGCTTTCAAAAGTTTGTATCTTTGATATTCTGAACAACATTTACATCAACTAATAAAATGGTAATCTACTTGTGAATTGCTTTCAAAAGTTTGTATCTTTGATATTCTGAACAACCCTGTATTTTGCGGGTTGTCTATTGGCGAACTTGTGAATTGCTTTCAAAAGTTTGTATCTTTGATATTCTGAACAACCGTTTTGAGTTTATCCGGTCGAAAAACATTCTTGTGAATTGCTTTCAAAAGTTTGTATCTTTGATATTCTGAACAACAACATTCATTGGACTTGCAAATGTGATTGTCTTGTGAATTGCTTTCAAAAGTTTGTATCTTTGATATTCTGAACAACTGGAAAAAAATAAAAGAACGTTGTTTCAACCTTGTGAATTGCTTTCAAAAGTTTGTATCTTTGATATTCTGAACAACCACTATAATACAATAAGTTATGACAATTGACTTGTGAATTGCTTTCAAAAGTTTGTATCTTTGATATTCTGAACAACTTGGACACCAACGGAACTTGGAATGTTTTTCTTGTGAATTGCTTTCAAAAGTTTGTATCTTTGATATTCTGAACAACCATCGTATCCGCTTTCAGACTGTTTTTTTACTTGTGAATTGCTTTCAAAAGTTTGTATCTTTGATATTCTGAACAACAAATACTGAATAGTCAGCGCCAACACTTGACTTGTGAATTGCTTTCAAAAGTTTGTATCTTTGATATTCTGAACAACGCGAAGAAAAAGCTAATGTTGAAATAACACTTGTGAATTGCTTTCAAAAGTTTGTATCTTTGATATTCTGAACAACGGATGTTTTGCGTAAAATAATCAGCCAAAACTTGTGAATTGCTTTCAAAAGTTTGTATCTTTGATATTCTGAACAACGGCGGAATAAAATATAACGGCGTAGAAGACTTGTGAATTGCTTTCAAAAGTTTGTATCTTTGATATTCTGAACAACTCCAAAGCGGACGCCTACTGGCACGCCGTCTTGTGAATTGCTTTCAAAAGTTTGTATCTTTGATATTCTGAACAACACACGCCAAAAAAGTAATCTACCAAATATCCTTGTGAATTGCTTTCAAAAGTTTGTATCTTTGATATTCTGAACAACATAGCGGCAAATGTTTTAGTTATGGAAGATCTTGTGAATTGCTTTCAAAAGTTTGTATCTTTGATATTCTGAACAACAAGCAGTGAATTAGTGCGACAAATGAATGTCTTGTGAATTGCTTTCAAAAGTTTGTATCTTTGATATTCTGAACAACCAGCGCGTCAAAGTTTCCTTGCGCGTTGTTCTTGTGAATTGCTTTCAAAAGTTTGTATCTTTGATATTCTGAACAACCCGAAAACCCAGCACTTTACGAAAGATTTTCTTGTGAATTGCTTTCAAAAGTTTGTATCTTTGATATTCTGAACAACTTAACCCCTCAGAAGAATTTATTGAAATAACTTGTGAATTGCTTTCAAAAGTTTGTATCTTTGATATTCTGAACAACGCATATTCACCGATTAAACCCAAATAACGACTTGTGAATTGCTTTCAAAAGTTTGTATCTTTGATATTCTGAACAACGATTATGACAAGAATGCTGATCCCATAGACTTGTGAATTGCTTTCAAAAGTTTGTATCTTTGATATTCTGAACAACGTTGCAATCTTCAATCGCGTTTTGATGCTCCTTGTGAATTGCTTTCAAAAGTTTGTATCTTTGATATTCTGAACAACATCATTGCAGAAATTATACTCTGCAATGAACTTGTGAATTGCTTTCAAAAGTTTGTATCTTTGATATTCTGAACAACTTGTCGTTTACGTTTCTTCCGTTCACGGTACTTGTGAATTGCTTTCAAAAGTTTGTATCTTTGATATTCTGAACAACACGTCTTGACCCAATACTTTCGTTTCTAACTTGTGAATTGCTTTCAAAAGTTTGTATCTTTGATATTCTGAACAACAATGAAAAAATTTTCATTAATTCAGGACTACTTGTGAATTGCTTTCAAAAGTTTGTATCTTTGATATTCTGAACAACAGGATATTATTATGTCGCTAAATCACAACCAGTTGCAACAGAAATTACAATAAAAAAAATAGTTGTTCAGCAATAAAAAATCCCGCTTAGTAGGCGGGATTTTTTATTCTAAAAGAGTTCCAACTGTTGCCCTTCGGTCTGCTTTTCTTGGGGTTTTTTACCGTAAAAAATTTCCATACTGCCAAATTGCTTATCGGTAATACACATTATCCCTATATTTCCTTTTTCGGGTAAAAGGTTTTTTACACGTTTTATGTGTACTTCGGCATTCTCCCGACTGGCACAATGACGCAGGTAGATAGAAAACTGAAACATTGTGAATCCGTCTTTTATCAGTTTGTTCCGAAAGTCCGCATATATCTTTCGGTCTTTCTTGGTTTCAGTCGGTAAATCGAAAAAAACGAGTACCCACATAATTCTGTATTCACTAAATCGTTCCATATTAAAGCCCCCTAACTCCCCCAAAGGGGGAGTTTAAGTAAAGCTTGGATATTTTATTTTTCGGATTTCGCCCGAAAAACACTGCGCCAAAGAGGCAGTAGTTTGTCCTGCGGCTATCATGAGGGGACTGCGTTGGCCGTTAATTTCCACATCGAGAACAGGAATTCCGAGCAGTTTTGCCTTTATCTCTTGTGAAAGTTCTGAAACATCAACGCCTCCGGCAACCATCTCGAAAACTAATTTATCCACAAACGGGCGATAGGGTTCCATAATATCATCAGCCAAACAGCAAGCATTGTACTTGTTGCGATGAAAAATGCCGAGGGTAGGCAATAATCCGCTTCCCACCAGCGAACGAGCCACTACGGCACGTAAAATAGCATACCCGTAGTTAAGCAAATTGTTGGGTGGAATGCCTTCTCTTCCCCGCGTAAAGCCCTGAATTTGGGGAAATAAATTATTCCAATAATATACTGCCGCGCGGGCTTCGTAATTATCGGGGTCTCCGCTTTTAACATCCGCAGCCCATACTTGCATATTTTTTACCACGGCGCCCGAACAATTTTCCAACACGTACGCCTGATTCTCAATTTTTGCCTGCACTGTTTGCTGCCACAATTGTTTTTTAAGAGGCACGGAAGCGGCTATTTGGTCTTTGAAACGTTCTGTTTGAATGGTATTGCCGGATAAAGGAAGCATTAACCCCACCGGCATCCGGTTACTATCACACGTAATCAACGCGCAGTTATTTGACAACAGTTTTTCCATCAGCCCGTGGGTAATGGTTATTTGCTTGTTATCCAAAATCACCACGCCGATGTCCTCAATCGGGATGGTTTTTACCGCTTCTTTCTTGAACATTTCGGGCAAATCGTCGTTTCTTACCACTTCGGGCAAGTGAATGACGAGCTGCTCGTTTTTCATCGAAAGATAGGCGGGGTTGCCGAAATAGAGGGTGCGCTTGATCATTTGAATATTTTAATTTGTCCTAACCAATCTGTTTCTATTTTTATACAATAATCTTGTATTTTTCGTTCTTTCTGTTTTTCTTTTCCTTGAATATTTTTCACAAAATTATCATTGTGTTCTACTTTCAAGCAATTACCAAATGAACTAAACTCCTGATAATTTAATTCTGTTTTGGGAATAGTCTTATCTTTATATATTTGTTTCAATTCATCTCTTTTTTCTTTCGATAAATCTCTCGGCACATTTATAGGGTTTGCAATATTATGAGGCAAAAAGAAACAATCTTTACCTGTAAACTTAACCACTTTATATACTTGTTTGCTAAATTGTTTTTTATTTTCAGGTATGACAATCCATTCGTCGAATTCGTCTGATGTCATATTTAGCACTAAATCATCCTCTGATGGCATATATACCAAATCATTTTGCTGTAAGGAAAATAATACTTTTGTAGGATTTTGTGAAATATCTTTTATCTTATTTCTTTCTCCCCAAGTCAATCTCATTGATTCACAAATTATTTCTTTAAAATTTTCTTTACCTTCTTTTAATGCCGCACGAGCAATGTCTGCCGAGTCAAAAAGCGATGCAATATCAAAAACGCGCTCGGGCAAATCTTTTTTAGAATTTCTCTGCATAACTACAAATAAATAATTATCTCCCGTTACAACCGATTTTTTAGAATGTATACCATACAACGATTTCAATGTGCTTTCTTCTGTTTCTTTATTACTGTATCTAATCTTTACCTTATGTACGGGCGGTTTCAGTTTATCGGAATTTTTCTTTTGGAAACGAGTTTCATTAAATGTAATTAGCCCTTCGCCGGTAAATGCCTCTCGAATCGTATCATATTTTTTTCTATGAGCGTCTATTTCATTTGCCAAATGTCGGTCAATTATTTTGGATATATCTTTGGCTGAAAGCTGGGATATGTCAATTGTTTTGGTATCTATCCCATTTGTTTTACCATAATAAGTTGCCTCGTGCAACGCTGCTCGGATTTTTAATTGTTTCTTGCCTTTCGGATCTATTTTTGTGTCTATTTTGTCTTTCTTTTTATGAGAAACAATCATTGTTTCTAAGTGTGTTTGCGCTTGTGCAATCAAATCGTGTATTGGTCTTTCGATTTTTTGGAAACTGGGTATTTGTTTTTGAATAATTTCCCGTTCTGTTTCTTTCAAATTAAAGAAAGCTTCTAATACCGTTTCATCTTCTTTTACATTCAGTTTGACTCTGTCTTTATTTGTTTCGAGCCACTCTTGAAGTTCTTTGTTTAGATTATTCAGGCGTTGAATAAATCCTTGTTCGGTTAAAGCAACTACTAACGCGTCAATGGCGTGGTGGCGGTGGTCATAGCGTTTATTCCAATTTTTTATTGAGTAGATATTTTTGTTTAATTCTGTGTCAAAATATTTATTGACCCACGATACATTTGGCGCATCTTTTTCGTTGTCCCAATCCCAAAGTTCCATTCTTCGGAAGCGTTCTTCGGTAAGACGCATCAAAAGTTCTCTCAATCCCCATTTGCCACGTAGAAAAGCTGTAACTTCCCCTGTGGTTGTCTTCACATTTTCGCTGCCTACTATTTTTGCTAACTCGTTTTTTACGGCAACGGAAATGTATTGTGTATCTTTTAAACTTCTATCAATTAGATTATTGGGGATTTTCTCCATCAGCAAATGGTGCTTTTTCTTTCCAAAATAGTTTTCATTTACATAAGCAAGATATGTTTCCACATCGGCAATTTTATGCTGACTATTTTGTGCCGATATATACTCCCAAGCAGTGCGGTTTCCTTTTTCTTTATTTAAATACCACTCTACCAATACTTTATTGGATATAGAGTCAGCAAAATATCTTGATTTTGGTATTATATGATCTATCTCATACTCATTAAACAAACTGATTTTCATGGTTTTCAAAGAGTAAGGCGAAATTAAGTTTTGTTGTTTATACAGTTTATATTTAAGAATATTTTCATCGGTTAATGGTATGTTTTCACTTGTCAAAATTTCTTTTACTGCGTCATTTCCTTTTTTGTTTCTTAATTGTGCCTTAAATATATTTTCTCTTTCAGCCGCACTGTTTTTTAGGTCCCTTGCGAGTTCCACTCTAAACTCTAATTCATCGGCATTAAGATTAAATTTTTTCCACAATGCTTTGGTTATCTGCATTGTTTCGTTCATTAACTGCTCTACAACCGGATTACGTAACCCCCTATTAGAAACATATTGAATATCGTGATAATCTTTTATCTCTTTTTTTACATCTTTTGCCGTGTGTTTGCCATAAATTAATGAAGCGGCAAGCGAATACATTAACCCGCCTTCATTGATGGCGTTAGGGTTATCTTTTACAAAATTGATTATATAATTTTCTGCTATTAACTCGTTGGTGATTTCTCCCATTTGTATCAAGCGCAATACGTTCTCAAAGTTGCTTTTAATGTTTTGCGGAACGTCTGCCGGGCTCAACTTCATTAACGACACAATATTAGCGATTGCTTTTAAAGATAGATTAGCATACCGCCTTGGAAATTTTATTTTTTGAGCTAATTCCAATGCCAATTTTTCTGCCGTGGAATAATCAAAATGAGCTTTTAAATAGTCAATAAGGTTTGAAAGTTTCTCACTGTGTATGTCATATTCATTGCCCGTTTTGTTGTATAAAATAGTCCAAATATCGCTATAAAAAGGTTGTTGTTTTTCATTAAACCCGAATTGTTTTAGAATTTTATTGATAGAAATAATGGTATCGCAACCTTTTAATTTTGCCTTGACGTGCAATCCGTTCAAATATTCAGATTTATCGTTTTTTAGGGCTACGATTTTTGCCACATCATTAAACCCAACCTGTTTTTGTATCTGCAATTTATTGTAGATTTCATTTTTCTGCTCTTTGGTTAGGAAGCGGTCATGGTATTGATATTTGGTTTTATTTTTTTTAGCGTCAAAAACTTCTTTTTTAGAGGTTATATACAAACGGTTAATCTGGTCCCAACATCTAAAATACTGAAAATCAGGGTGAGAATTGGCTATAACTTTTTCACTATCTTCAAATTGGCACTGACGAATTAGGTCTGTTTGTGATTTTAGTGGGCGTTGATAATAGATGATTTGTTCTTTTATTATGTATTTTAATCCGCCTTCTAATGACTGTTGCTTTAATTTCACTTGTGTGGCGGATTGCCCCGGAAACAAGTAATTTGCAATTTCTTCCAATATATTTCGGGGACAATTATTAAGTATGTCGAATTTTTTTGATTGTGTATCCCAAATTTTATCAAACTCATCTTTATATCTGTTTCTTAAAAAAACACGATTTCTAATTTTATTTGATTTGTTACTCGTCAGGTCTTCCAACAAAAGTTCACTTATAAATTTTTGCTGAGTTGTCAACAATTCCTCCGTTGCTTCCATTTGTTTACGCCAATTTGTTTTTCTTGGAAGCGCAAATTCATAGGACTTTTCTTTCTTTTTGTTAGTCTTTATACGTAATTCCAATTCTTTTTCGCCTAATTCCAAGTCTTGTAACTTTGTTTCTCCGGTAATTTCTTCTCCATCCCAAATGATAGTTAATTCATACTTATTTAAGTCTTGATTTTTATACTTAAAAGTAGAATCTAACTTCTCTATGTTCGTTACGTCGACTTTTGCGATTTCCACTCTATACTTTCTATTGTCCTCCTCTTCATCCTCCTCTTTCTTATAATTTCTAACATCTGCCTGCTCATAATTATCCCCTCCTGAATATCCGCGCAACTGATTAAAACGATAAAGTATTTTTCCAAAATCCTTAATATCCGCCATTGGTTTATTTAATGCATTTACTCTCATCGCTAAAAAAGTAACACTATCTAACTGCATTGTTCCCTTTGTTATTGGTAGTATTTCCAAATGTTGTATCTTCTTAGCTTCTGGAATGCCATTTTTTAAGACGATTTGTTCAGGCAACATTCCCAATTTATCCAATATATAAATTAATTTGTTACGTCTTTGTTTGAACCGCTTATTGGATTTTCTAATCCCTTTTTGTAATCTTCTTTCTGCGTTTTTAGATATTCCTTGTCCTTTTTCGTAATCAATTTTATCACTTCCCATAGGTATTATTCTACTTCCCATTGATAAAATTTTTACTTTACCGTCTTCTTGAAACTCCAAAAGAGTGTGTCCAACAGAGCCTATACCTAAATCAAATCCTATTCTATATTTTTTCATAGTAAAATGTAATTTTAATTAAATTATGGTGCAAATATAAAAAATTTTATTTTCTAACTTCTAATATTCAAATTTATTTTTTAATTTTGTTTTGTTTTTCTTATTAGAAGTTAGTTGTGAATTGTTTCTTTTCAATAAATCGTTTATTTTTTCTGCCGTAAATTTATTAAATATTTTTTAACTTAAAAAACTTTTTTATTAAAATATTTATACTTATTTTTGTCAACATAAATTTTTGAAAGCAATTCACAATAAGGATTATTCCGTTGTGAAAACATTCAAGGCGGGGATAACACCTCGCCTTTTTTCATAAAATCCTCTGCCATTCTGTCGCACAAAATCATTTAGCCCGATTATTGTCCCCACACATTCTCAATTTTTATCATATCCAATAATAAAATCTTAAAATTAACTCGCAAAAAATATGTATCTTTGCCTAATTTTTGGTAAAAAGGGGAATTGGTGGATTAGTTGAATGGTAAATCGGTGAAATGAAAAATGGGGTGAATTTAGATACGTTTCTTACTTATATTTGCTAACTCAATAAACTTCTGAACTCTTTAACTTTTGAACTTTTGAACTTTTGAACAACATAACAATATGGGATTTAACGATTTTTTAAAGAAAATAATAGGCAACAAAGCCACGCGCGATATGAAAGAAATATCGCCCGAAGTAGAAAAAATTAAAGCCGCTTACGAAGAAATTAAGACGTTAAGCAACGATGAACTTCGCGCGCGTACAGAAACTCTAAAAGCCAAGATACAAAGCGTTATAGCCGCCGATAACGACCGTATAGCCGAACTAAAAGCCAGCATTGAAGACACGGAAATACACCTTCGTGAGAAAATTTACAACGAGGTGGACAAGCTGGAAAAAGACATCAAAACCAAGATTGAAGATGTACTTTTAGAAATACTTCCCGAAGCTTTTTCCATCGTAAAAGACACCGCACGCCGACTGCATGAAAACCCCGAAGTGATTGTTACCGCCAACGATTTTGACCGTGATTTAGCTACTAAACACGACTTTGTAACTATCCACGGCGACAAAGCCCACTATAAAAACGAGTGGATGGCAGGCGGAAACCTCATCAAGTGGGATATGGTGCATTACGATGTGCAACTTTTCGGGGGCGTGGTGCTTCACAAAGGCAAAATTGCCGAAATGGCTACCGGTGAGGGAAAAACCCTTGTGGCAACCCTTCCCGTTTTCCTCAACGCCCTACCCCACCGAGGCGTACACGTGGTAACCGTGAATGATTACCTCTCAAAACGTGACTCGGAATGGATGGGACCGCTTTACATGTTTCACGGCTTGTCGGTGGATTGCATCGACAAACACCAACCTAACTCTGAGTCCCGCCGCCAAGCTTATATGGCAGACATCACTTTCGGTACAAATAACGAATTTGGTTTTGACTACCTGCGTGACAATATGGCAACCAGTCCGCTGGATTTGGTGCAACGGATGCATAATTACGCCATCGTGGATGAGGTGGACTCGGTATTGATTGACGATGCCCGTACACCGTTGATTATTTCCGGTCCCGTACCCAAAGGCGAAGACCAGCTTTTTGATGAACTTCGTCCCAAAGTAGAACGCTTGGTAAACGCGCAAAAAACATTGGTTACCAATTATTTGGCAGACGCTCGCCGATTAATGAAATCGGAAAATCAAAAAGAACAGGAAGAAGGTGTGTTAGCCCTTTTCCGTTCCTTTAAAGGGATGCCTAAAAATAAACCGTTGATTAAGTTCCTAAGCGAGCAAGGGGTAAGAGCAGCCATGCTCAAAACCGAAGAGGTGTATATGGAACAAAACAACCGCCGTATGCCCGAAGCTACCGATCCGCTCTATTTTGTTATTGATGAAAAAAATAACCAGATAGAGATGACCGATAAAGGTATTGACCTCATTACCGGGAATTCTGATGATCCTTTCTTGTTTGTATTGCCCAACGTGGGTGAGGAAATGGCAGAATTGGAACGAGACACTACCCTTTCAGCCGAAGAAAAACAAGCGAAAAAAGACGATATTTTACAAAACTACGCCATAAAATCGGAACGCGTGCATACCATCAACCAATTGCTGAAAGCTTACACGCTTTTTGAACGGGATGTGGAATACGTAGTGATTGAAAATAAAGTAAAAATTGTGGACGAACAAACGGGACGTATTATGGAAGGTCGCCGTTATTCCGATGGATTGCACCAAGCGATTGAAGCAAAAGAAAAAGTGGAAGTGGAAGCTGCCACACAAACTTTTGCTACTATTACGTTGCAAAATTATTTCCGCATGTACAATAAGCTCTCGGGTATGACCGGTACGGCTGAAACGGAAGCGGGCGAACTTTGGGACATTTACAAGTTGGATGTGGTGGTTATCCCTACCAACCGCCCCATTTCCCGAAACGATATGGAAGACCGCGTGTACAAGACCAAACGCGAGAAATACACCGCCGTTATCGAAGAAATTGTACAGTTGGTAGAAGCGGGACGCCCCGTATTGGTGGGCACCACTTCGGTGGAAATTTCGGAATTGCTCAGCCGTATGCTTACCGGACGGAAAATTAAGCATAACGTACTGAACGCCAAACTTCACCAAAAAGAGGCGGATATTGTAGCCGAAGCGGGACGCACAGGTACTGTAACCATTGCTACCAATATGGCGGGACGTGGTACGGACATCAAACTTACCCCCGAAGTGAAAGCGGCGGGTGGTTTGGCAATCGTGGGTACGGAACGTCATGAAAGCCGCCGCGTGGACCGTCAGTTGCGCGGACGTGCCGGACGTCAGGGCGACCCGGGTTCATCCGTATTTTACGTTTCGTTGGAAGACGATTTGATGCGTTTATTCGGTTCCGAACGTATTTCGGGCGTGATGGACAAACTCGGATTTAAAGAAGGCGAACTGATTGAAAGTTCGATGATTTCAAAATCTATTGAACGCGCGCAGAAAAAAGTAGAGGAAAATAACTTCGGTATCCGTAAACGGTTATTGGAATACGATGATGTGATGAACTCGCAACGCGAAGTAATTTACGGCAAACGCCGCCACGCGCTGATGGGCGAACGTATTGGCGTGGATATTTCCAACATGATTTACGATGGCGCAGAAGCCATTTCGACAGCCACTAAAAATAACGAAGACTTTGAAGAGTTCCAAATGGATTTGATGAAAGTCTATGCGATGGATGCGCCTGTAACCGAAGAGGAGTTTCGTTCAATGAAACCGGCAACGCTTACCGACCACGTAGTGGAAGCCGCTCATCAAGCATTTAAACGTAAAATAGATAAAATGACTTCGGTGGCTATGCCCGTTATCAAAGATATTTATGAAAACAAAAGCAGTCAGTACGAAAGCATTTTAATACCGATTACTGATGGCAAACACGTTTTCAATATCACCACCCGATTAGAAACGGCTTATAAAAATGAAGGAAGGGAAGTAATTAAAGATTTCCAAAAACAAACCCTGCTTTATATTATTGACGACGAGTGGAAAGAGCATCTTCGCCAGTTGGACGAATTACGCAATTCTGTACAAAACGCCAGCTACGAACAAAAAGACCCACTGTTGATTTACAAGCTTGAATCGTTCGGACTGTTCAAAGAGATGATTGACAGCATCAATCGCAAGGTACTGGCTATCTTGATGCGTGGACAAATACCTACCCGCGACGCTAACGAAGTGCGTCAAGGCGAGCAACAACGCCGTTCCGATTACAGCAAATACAATACCCGTAAAGACGAAGCAGGCAGCAGCACCTCTTCCGGCGGCGATTATGACCCCACCAAGCAAGATACTCGCGAAGTACAGGTAACACAGCCTATCAAGGTAGAGAAAAAAGCCGGACGAAACGATCCTTGTCCCTGCGGAAGCGGTAAGAAATACAAAAACTGTCACGGAATGAATAGCTAAACATACCCCTCGCTGCAAGCGAGGGGTTGTCGGTTGAACGCTTTTAGCGTTCTAATGCTAAAAGCATTTAACCACCTCGTCCCTCGCTACAAGCGAGGGACATTCCCGTTAGTTAAGTTATAAAATCATGAAGAAAACAATCTTTACTTTATCAATTTGGCTCACAGTTATTACGCTACAAGCGCAGCAAAATTATCAACCTGCCCCAGAAAACCTGCAAGCCCGCGAGTGGTTTCAGAATGCCAAATTCGGCATGTTTATCCATTGGGGCGCGTCCAGTGTACTCGGACACGGCGAATGGGTAATGCACAATCGAAACATTAAAGTAGAAGATTACCACAAACTGCAAAATATCTTTAATCCCACGCAATTTGATGCCGAAAAATGGGTGTCAGCCGCCAAAAACGCCGGGATGAAATACATTACCTTTATCACGCGCCACCACGATAGTTTCAGTAACTGGGACACGCAGCAAAGCGATTGGAAAATTACCAACACCCCTTACGGAAAAGACGCGATGAAACAATTGGCGGACGAGTGCCACAAGCAAGGCATTAAGCTCTTTGCTTACTACTCTTTGTTAGATTGGTACCGCACAGATTACCCTTACGAAACAGGCAAAACAGGAAAAGGCACAGGCAGAACTGCCAAAAGCGATTATAACAGTTACCTGCGCTTTATGAAAGCGCAGCTCACCGAACTTTTAACCAACTACGGCGAAATAAGCGGCATTTGGTTTGACGGACATTGGGATCAGTTGGATAACGACCACGATAAAACGTTGCAATCCAAAATAGATTGGCGTTATGATGAGATTTACTCGCTTATTCACTCGCTTCAACCGCAATGCTTGATTGGAAATAATCACCACTTGACCCCTTTCGCGGGCGAAGATTTCCAGATGTTTGAGCGTGACCTGCCGGGCGAAAATAAAGGTGGATTAAGCGGACAAGACGTGTCGCCACTACCGCTGGAAACGTGCGAAACCATCAACGGTTCTTGGGGATTTAACATTACGGACCATTCTTATAAATCTACCAGAGAAATTGTTCATCTGCTCGTTCGGGCGGCAGGTTATGGCGCTAATTTATTACTCAACGTAGGTCCGATGCCTAACGGCGTTATTCAGCCCGAATTTGTTACAAGGCTGGAAGAAGTGGGAAATTGGCTGAAACAATACGGCGAAACCGTTTACGGCACACGCGGCGGCGCGCTTAAACCGCAGCCTTGGGGCGCCATTACCCAAAAATCAGATAAAATATACATCCACGTATTGGACAAAAAAGAAGACGCTCTATTTTTACAACTGCCGCAAAAAATAAAATCGGCAAAGTACTTTATCAACAGCAAAAAAGTAAACATCAAATCCGTGGGAAACAATTATTGGATGGTTGACCTCAAAGATTTTGATAAAAACGTGCCGGATAATGTGATTGAGATGAGCATTTAGTCAATGGTCTATGGTTATAAGCATCAAATAACCCTTTATTTACTAAAAAACTTGTTTACTCGTTTACTAAAAAACTCGTTTACTAAAATTATGTTACACTACATCACCTGGAACGTTCGTCCTGAAATTTTCAGTTCCCTGCCCATACGCTGGTACGGCTTACTATGGGCAATAGGTATATTTTTAGCATTAATGATTGTGCAAAAACTCTACAAACACGAGAATTTGCCCGAAAAATGGATGGATAAGCAGTTTATCTACGTTTTAATCGGAACTATTCTTGGCGCGCGTTTAGGACACGTTTTATTCTACGAATGGCATCTGTTAAAAGAACCTTTTCAGCTATTCGGCATTACATTCAGATACGGAAATCAATACCTTGCCGAGCCTTGGCAAATATTTAACGTTTTTAACGGCGGTTTGGCAGGTTTAGCGAGTCACGGAGGGGCTATCGGTATCATCATCGCTATGTATCTTTATAACAAGAAAGTTACTCATAAAGGTTTTCTTTGGGGAATGGACAGGTTAGTGATAGGCGCGGCTGTGGCAGGCGCTTGCATACGTTTTGGCAACCTGATGAATTCTGAAATTTACGGCAGCGCCACCACCATGCCGTGGGGATTTATTTTTGTACGAGATGGCCAAACCGAACCGCATCACCCTACACAAATTTATGAAATGCTTTACTGCCTTGTAACTTTTGCCATTCTGTGGTGGATGTATTGGAAAAAACAAGCCTATCGCAAGTCCGGACTACTTTTCGGCGTGTTCCTGATCGGTATTTTCGGCACGCGCTTTTTGCTGGAATTTATCAAACTCGACCAAGAAGCCTTTGAAAGCGGAATGTTGCTCAACATGGGGCAAATACTTAGCATTCCACTGATTATTTGGGGCGTCTGGCTAATTATCCGCAGTAAAAACCAACCATTAACCGAAGAAATTATCACGAAAAGCCCTGCAAAAAAAAGGAAATAAAGAAAAACCAGCTATCAGCTGTCAGTAATTAGCTTGCTAACTGCTAACTGCTTACCGCTTACCGCTTACCGCTAAAACATGACCATTAACAACGTAAAACCATACAATCAAGAAGAAGGTAAAACCTCGCAATTGCGACGGATGTTTAATTCCATTTCGGGAAAATACGATAAATTTAACGATATAATGTCGCTCGGGTTGGCGAGAACTTGGCGTAAAAAAGCGTTAAAAACGCTCGTTCCTTACAAACCTCAACAAATACTGGACATTGCCGCCGGAACTGCCGATTTATCCATCAAAGCCATTGAAATTGTTCATCCGCACCACGTTACGGGAATAGATATTTCGGAACAAATGCTGGAAATAGGAAGGCAAAAAGTAGAAAGTGCCGGATTATCGGATAAAATTACCCTGAAAGTAGAAGACGCGAGCGAAATGAGCTTTCCTGACGCGAGTTTTGACGCGGTAACCATTTCTTTCGGTGTGCGAAATTTTGAAAAATTAGATAAAAGTCTCACGGAAATCAATCGTGTACTTAAACCGGATGGAAAACTCGTTATCCTCGAAATGAGCGAGCCGAAAACGCCCATTATTAAGCAAGGCTATTTGATTTACACCAATACGGTCATTCCTTTTTCCGTAAGAACCTTTTCAAATGACCCCAATGCCTACTCTTACCTCACAGAATCTATGGAAGTTTTTCCACAAGGAAAAGAATTTATGGAAATTTTAGCAAGGAACCGATTTAAAACGCTGAAATACAAAACGTTTTTTATGGGCGTATGCAGCTTGTACGTAGCGGAAAAAGAGTAAATTTATCTACAAAAAAGATATTTTTACGCATTGAAGTAAAATATCGTTCACTCTTAAAGTCCCCCTTGGGGGATTTAGGGGGCTGATTATTCATTAAACCAGCGCTTCCACTCGTTGTAAAAGCGGCGGATGAGAATAATTTATAAACACCACTGCGGGATGCGGCGTAAGATTGGATAAGGATTTGGAAGAAATCTTTTTCAATGCGGAAATTAAAGCTTCACTAACCCCAAAACGTTTCACAAAGGCGTCCGCCTGATATTCAAACCGACGTGAAAGCGCGTTCATCGCGATACCCAGCAACGTGGAAACAGGCGAATATAAAATTCCGAAAGCCAGCGAGTTCAGATGGAAATTGGCGGAAGTTCCACCCAGCGCTTGCGCCAGCGCGTCGCTTTTCAGCATCCAACCGAAAATAAAGAACAAAATCAATGAATTAGGCAGACTGATAAGCATATTTTTCAGCGTGTGTTTATGCTTATAATGCCCTATTTCGTGCGCCAGCACCGCCACAATTTCCTCGGTAGTCAAATCATTCATCAAAGTATCAAACAATACAATGCGTTTTTTCTTTCCCAAGCCGGTAAAATAAGCATTGGCTTTGGTGGAACGTTTTGAACCGTCAATTACATAGATATTCTTCAAATCAAATCCGGCTTTTTTCGAAAAACTTTCAATGGCATCGCGTAGTTCGCCTTCGGGCAGCGGGGTCTGTTTATTGAACAGCGGCACAATCAGCTGCGAGTAAAACATACTCATAAACAAGCCGAAAACCGTGACACACGCCCATGCCAACAACCAAAAATACTGCGGCGTCCATTGATAAATCCACATAATCAGTGTTAAAATACCGCCGCCAATCAATATAGTGAGCAAATATCCTTTCAATTTATCTGTTAAGAAAAGGCGGGGAGTAACTTTATTAAAGCCGAATTTTTCTTCAATCACAAAGGTATCATACCATTCAAAAGGTATGGAAATCAAATCATTAACAATAAAAAGTATGCCGAAAAAAAGCAGTGAAATTACAATGGGGTTTTGAAAACGGGCGTGCAACCATCCGTCCAACCACCCAAAGCCGCCAAAAACGAACATTGCCAGTATCACTAAAAAGCTGAACGAAGCGGTTACCATTCCAAAACGTGTATTGGTGCGAAAATAATTTTGTTGTTTTTGATATTCCGCTTCGGAATAGATACCGGTAAGTAACGCGGGGATGGGTTTTCGGGCATCTTTCACATTTAATGCCGACAATATTCGCTCAAACACAAAATCAACCGAAATAATTATTAAAATGAGTATAAAAATAGTTTCAACCATCGTTTTTTATTTTATTTTTGCACAAAGATAGTAAAAAAGTTCGCAGTTGGCAGGCAGGCTTCTGACTTCTGACTTTTCACTTCTAACTTCTAACTTCCCACTTATGACAATGTATTGGATTGAATTGGCCATGTTGTCCACAATCATTATTGGTTGTGATTATTGGTTTTATAGACAGATGAAGAAGCATCATTTCTATAAGTGGTTCATTAATTTGTCTTTACTTCCCGGCATACTGCTCATTCTCGTATTTTTATACATTCGGTTCGGGTTCCGATACAATCATAATTACGTAGTAGCTTCCGGAGTGCAATGGACGTTTTACATATTCGCGCTTATATACATTCCAAAAAGTATTTATATTTTCTTCTCATATCTCAACAAACTAATCAACAGACTGTTCGGGTTATCTTGGAGGGTGATTGAGCGTATTGGTTTTATACTTTCCATACTTATGGTAGGAGTTATGGGCTATGGAAATATTGTTACCAGAGATAATTTGGAACTTATAAAGCGGGAAATTCCTGTAAAAAATCTTCCGCCCGCTTTTGACGGATATAAAATAGCCGTTTTTGCCGATTTTCATATTGGCAACTGGAACAACCGCTACCGAATAATGAATCCGCTCATTGATCTGATTAACCGTGAAGACCCGGATATCATCGTTTTTGCCGGTGATATGGTCAATAACTTTTCTAATGAATTGAAAGGCTGGGAACCTTATTTCTGGCAGTTAAAGTCAAAACAAGGTAACTTTGCCGTATTGGGGAACCACGATTACGGAGACTATACCAACTGGAAACACGCTTCTGACAAAGCCCAAAATTTGGCGGAAATTAAGGAACACATCCGACAGCTTGGTTTTAAATTATTACTCAATGAAAATGAGCAACTTATAAAAGGGGCGGACACTATCACGCTGGTAGGTGTGGAAAACTGGAGTAAGCAGAAACATTTTCATCAGTACGGCAACTTATCCAAAGCCTTAGAAGGCACTGACTCCGCGCGTCCTAAAATCCTTATCAGCCACGACCCAATGCATTGGGATGCAGAAGTGGTAGGCAGAAAAGACATTTTTCTTACCATTGCGGGGCACACCCACGCCGGACAGATGGGAATCATTAACCGCTGTGCCCGAATTTCACCTGCCCGTATTATTTTTAAACAATGGGAAGGGTTGTATAAAAAGGACACGCAATATCTTTATGTAAACCGTGGAATAGGTTATGTAGGCATCCCTATGCGTATAGGCATTCGCCCGGAAATAACCATTTTAGAGTTAAAAAAACGTTGATACCCTTTCTCCCCTATTTTCCTAACAAAAACACCACTTTGCCGCCTATCTGCTGGAAATTCAGCTTATGGAAAGAGCCAAAAACTGCCACGTTTACAAATCGGTTTCCTATTCCGTAGCCTATTTCGCTATAAGACACAATGAAGGGAGTATAAAGCTGGCTGAAATAAATTCGTTCCGACAACACCCCACGAGAAAGTTTAGGCAGTAAAGTAAAGAAAAGAAAGGGCGTTTCATACATTACATGTGCCTGTATGTAGGATGTAGAAGCATTATATACACTGTAAGGGAGCAGGTTAAAAACCCCGCCTATGCCATCTTCCCACGTACGAGGATAATTATAAGGTGCAAAATGCGTAAAGTCAGCGAAATACTCCGTTTCTTGACGGCTATACATACCCGCGCCGGCATGATAATTAATAGACCGTAACAGCCCCAAGTTTACCTTTTGGCTAATGTCAAATTCCGTGCGGTTATATACCGACGTACTTCCTAAAAAATCCTTAAAACTCTGGGCAAGCTCCAACTTAAAAGTAGGATAATGGGAATGCACATAAATTTTCTCGCGTCCCTCTCGCCGGTAGTATTGTCCCGGTGTCCAAGCAACCCGAATAGTAGGTACAAAATTACGCCTTATATCCAACACTTTATCTTCTTGAGTGTTCAAATTCTCATAGACATCCTCCTTTTTTTTGGCTTGACGAATATGATAATCCGCGCCCACATCTAGCTGTAAACCATTTACAATCTCAATGCTGTTATATAGCCGAAAATAATAATCCTTGTAATAATTCACAAACATATCCTCAAAACTTAATCCTTTGATTTTTAAACTATCCTGAATTTCTTGTGTAAAGGTAGAACTGAAAGTTTGATTCCCTTTTCCCATAGCAAAAGATAAAGTCCCCAACCGCCACGGATTATAAGAATAGATAGTGGATAAGTCTGCTACCGGATCTTTATAATGTGAATTATAACCGCTGTAAAGAGAAATTCCCCAACTTTTATCTTGCTTTAAACGAGTTTTGAATGAAAGTTTCAAGGTATAGCTAAATCCATCATACGTAGAATATCCTAACATCGTAGGGTTCAGCAGACCGCTGTAATTAATATCCGTTTTCTTGTATTTATACTTGGAATCACTTATCAAAACACGGGTAAGCAGTTGTGTCGTTTTATTTTTTTCATTGATTGAATCTCGCTTGGAATAAGATTCGGAAAGAATCTTCTTTTCACTGGCATACAAGGGTACGGTTCTTACACTGTCCCAAAACAAATGCTGCCTTTTTAGTTCCACTGAGTCAATACGCAGCCGATATTTGTCACCGATATCAAAAGAGTGCTTTATATCCGCGCTATCGGTTAATACCACCTCTTTGTAACCGATGGTAGCTATATACCTGTTTTGAATTTTGTTTCCTAAATACCAATGCGTACGATGAATGGTAAATTGTTTAGGAAGGTATCTTGCTTCCCCTTTCTCCCCCATTTTTATATCGATGGAAAAATCCAAAAACAAGTCTTTCCCAATACCGAAAAACTCGGTTACTTTCCACGTTTTAGCGTCTATAACAAATGTTCCTTTCAGCAATTTAGCGCTGGCATACACCGGCGCATACTGAATGGTATAAAAAAGGGAGCCATTTTTTCTAAAAGAACTTTGCACACGGTAAGAATAATACTTTCGTGTACGAGTTCTAAGCGGCATGATAAACCGCCCATCATTCGTTACATCAGAATATACATTCACATTCAGCAAATTAAAAGGCAGCATCATAATATCCGACTTAGAAGTAAGCGTACCGTACACGTGTGTCAAATCATACTCGTAATTATCCGGATAGTGATAATGAAGTTGCCCCTTACTTTCCATTACCGCTTCATTGTTTTTTTTATCGTAAAGTACAAAGTTTGGAATCAGGTAAATGTATTTGTACAAAAAATTTTTATTCAATGTATGAATATATGTCCGCATATACACGTCCGCTTCATATTCACTTATTATCTTACTATGTCGCTCAACAGTTGAAATAACTTTTGAAATAATAGTGTCTGCATCGGTTTTTTTCTTTGCCGACAGCCCTATACTTAAAAAGCAAAATAACAGAATAAATAACTTTCTATACATACGTCTAAATAAAGCGCAAACATACAGATTTTTTTTGGTAAAAGTCAAAAGATAAACACAATTTTAGGTTTTTATGAAGCATTCTGTAAAACACATCGAACAAAATGAAACACACTCTTGTTAAAAAGTTAGTTATGAAGTGGTCTTGACTTTTTAAGGATGTTATATTTTCGTGTTTTTGGCTTCAGAGAAGCCGAGTATTTCTTGGCAAACCAAGCGAACAAGTTCGAGCGGTAGCAAAAATGCACATTTTTTAAGTTCGACTCTGCCAGCTGGCGGATCGAATATTTATGGTTAAAATTTGCTACAAATATTAAATTCCGCTGGAATTTTTCTTAAAAATAAAAAATCAAGACGACTTCTATATTAATTTAGTAACAAAAAATAAATAACATATAAAGGTTTACCTCTTTAAAAGCTATCAGCAAAGCGTTGGCTGAATGCTGAATATTAACCTGAATATCTTATTTATTTCGCATTACGCATTAAACAAAATATACGTATGATTTTTGACATTCAAATGATTCGCGAAGTGTATGCGCAACTTCCCGATAAAATCAAGAAAGCACAAAAAAAGCTCAATCGTCCGCTCACTTTGACGGAAAAAATCCTTTTTTCACACCTTTCTGAAGGTGTAACCGTACAAGACTACCAACGCGCTACGGATTACGTGGATTTTTCACCGGACAGAGTGGCGATGCAGGATGCCACGGCGCAAATGGCGCTTTTGCAGCTAATGAATTCCGGACGTAAAAGCGTAGCGGTACCTTCTACCGTGCATTGCGACCACCTTATCCAAGCGTACAAAAACGCTTCCACAGACCTGAAAACCGCCGAAACATCCAATAAAGAAGTGTATGAATTTCTACGTGATGTTTCCAATAAATTCGGCATCGGATTTTGGAAACCCGGCGCCGGAATTATTCATCAGGTAGTGCTTGAAAATTACGCTTTCCCCGGCGGAATGATGGTAGGTACCGATTCTCATACCCCCAATGCGGGCGGGTTGGGAATGATTGCTATCGGCGTGGGTGGCGCGGACGCGGTAGATGTCATGGCAGGATTACCTTGGGAGCTCAAAATGCCGAAAATCATCGGTGTTAAACTTACCGGAACACTTTCCGGTTGGGCCTCACCCAAAGATGTGATATTGAAATTAGCCGGAATCCTCACGGTAAAAGGCGGAACCAATGCCATTATTGAATATTTTGGCGATGGCGCCGCTACCCTTTCCGCCACCGGAAAAGCCACCATTTGCAATATGGGCGCGGAAGTGGGCGCGACTACCTCTATTTTTCCTTTCGATGAAAAATCGGCAGCTTACTTGGAAGGTACCGGAAGAAAAGAAGTGGCGGACGAAGCCCGCAAAATAATTTCCAGCCTGCAAGCCGACCCCGAAACAGCCGCAGAGCCCGAAAAATACTACGACCGCATCATCGAAATTAATCTATCCACCTTAGAGCCGAGCATTAACGGACCATTCACACCCGATGCCGCCTATCCTATCTCAGATTTTGTGAAAATAGTGGAAGAAAAAGGCTACCCGCGTAAAATGGAAGTAGGTTTAATAGGTTCCTGCACCAACTCATCCTACGAAGATTTAACGCGCGCCGCTTCCATCGTAAAAAAAGCAAAAGAAGATGGATTAAGCGTTAAAGCCAAATTCATTATTAATCCGGGGTCGGAACAAGTGCGCTACACCGCTGAGCGTGACGGTATTTTAGGCGAATTTGAAAGTGTAGGCGCCATCATTATGGCTAACGCCTGCGGACCGTGTATCGGGCAATGGAAAAGGGACGATGAACAAAGCGCCCGCCCAAATTCCATCGTAACTTCCTTTAATCGCAATTTCGCGAAGAGGAATGATGGAAATCCGAACACTCACGCCTTCGTAGCTTCACCGGAGTTAGTGGCAGCCCTTACCATTGCGGGCGACTTGTGTTTTAATCCAATAACCGATACACTGCCCAATAAAAAGGGCGAGCAAATAAAATTGGCGGAACCCAAAGGCTATGAAATGCCTCCAAAAGGTTACGAGGTGGAAGACGCGGGTTATTTGGCGCCCTCGGAAGACGGTAGCAAAGTGAAAATAGCAATTAACCCCAAATCTTCCCGACTGCAAAAATTGAAACCTTTTGCCAAGTGGAACGGCGAGGATTATACCGACTTACCCCTTCTTATAAAAGTACAAGGAAAATGTACTACCGACCACATTTCTATGGCCGGTCCGTGGCTTCGGTTCCGTGGGCATTTGGATAATATTTCCGACAATATGCTGATAGGCGCCGTAAACGCCTTTAATGAAAAAACCAACAGTGTACTCAATCCGCTAAGCACCCAATATATGAGTGTGCCGGCATTAGCGCGCGAGTTTAAAGCGCAAAACTTGGGTTCTGTGGTGGTTGCGGAGGAAAATTACGGTGAGGGTTCCAGTCGTGAACATGCCGCTATGGAACCGCGGCATCTCAACGTGAAAGTGATTTTGGTAAAATCATTTGCCCGAATTCATGAAACTAATCTGAAAAAACAAGGAATGCTGGCGCTGACTTTTGTTGATAAAAATGATTACGATAAGGTGCGTGAGGACGATAAAATCAGCATCCTCGGCTTAACAGAATTTACACCCGCCAAAAACCTGAAAGTGGTGCTGCATCACTCGGACGGAAGTACCGATGTCTTCGAAGCCGCGCACACGTATAACGAGCAGCAAATTGGTTGGTTCCAAGCCGGAAGCGCGCTAAATTCAATGAAGAAATAGAATTTTAATAGATGAAGTCGTCTTGACTTTTTGACGAATGTTATGTTTTTTTTGCATTCGGATTCAGAGAAGCCGAATATTTCTTGGCAAGCCAAGCGAACAAGTTCAAGCGGTAGAAAAAATGCACGTTTTTAGGGTTTGACTCCGCCAGTTGGCGTATCGAATATATATGGTTAAGATTTGCTACATATCGAACAATCCGGATAAATTCCGCTGGATTTTTTTAAAATAAAAAGTCAAGATGACTTCTATCAATTGGCAGTAATAAAAAACACCTTAAAAAAAGTCCTCTCAAACTTTATTGAGAGGACTTTATATGATAAATGATTTTCTTGGCTTAATTATTAAAGGCAATGACTATTGCATCCCCTTTTTTTTCATCCGATGTTTGGTGTAAAAATAGCCAAGTGTAAAAGTGGGTATAAAATCCATAAAAGGCAGCAATTCTTCAGCCAAATTCACCATACTTCCTATGGCGCCTGTCATTCCACCGAAAGAACGATAAAAAATCATTGCCGAAATCGGCGCCCAAATCAAATCACCGAACTCGCCCATAAACGGCAGCGCATAAGTAAACATTCCCAATACATCCATAAAAACACAGAAAGCGAGCGATGGCAAATTTTCTATCGGCTCAGCAGCGCGGGATTGTTCATTTGCCTGTTTCCAGGTTGTTAAAACAGATTTTGCATTCATTCTAAAAAATAAATTAAAGGGTAAGTAAAGTAAAACATACCACTACTTTATCATAAAACGTGCCGAGTTTAGTTAAAAGAGAAAATTGATGAATAACCACACTAATTCCTATTCATAGTGGCATGTTAACCAGCAAATCATCCTAACCAATTCACCAATTTACCAATTCCCCAATTCACAACATCCGTTTTATAACTCTTAATTTATGGGTGTATTCGCCTGTTTGAGATGAAATAATGCCTTGCGCGTCAATAATTTCTATTTTCACACAGCCCGAAGCATGGATAATTTGATGTGAGTTCACAAGGATGCCGACGTGAATGATTTTTCCTTCTTCATTTTCAAAAAAAGCTAAATCACCCGCTTTTGCTTCTTCCAAAAAATCGACTACTTGCCCAAGTTCCACTTGCTGTGAGGCATCGCGCGGAAGGGTTTGACCAATCATGGAAAAAGCTACTTGTACCAGTCCAGAGCAATCCATCCCGAAAACACTTTTTCCGCCCCAAAGATACGGGGCGTTGATGTACTGGCGCGCCAATTCCACTGTTAGCGAGCCTAAATCTGTTTTTGGATAAGAAGGCTCAAACTGCGCAAGTTGATAAATCTCGCCAAGCAATTCAAACTGCTCGTGGTTCACGGGCGGCAGCATACTTCCACCGGGAATAATAATTTTTTCTACGCTCGATGTCTTAAAACACACGGTAAATGCCGGTTTAGAAGGCTTAAAATGAGAAATGTCCGTCGGCTGCTCGGTAAAATGCTTTTTATTGACCGTTTTACGTCCAATCCAGCCCTCGTATTTATCACATAAGTTTCTCACATACAACCATTTTTCCTCGGTTGTCAGAATTTCAATCTGCTCGCCAAAAAGCAATTGCGAAACCATTTCGCTGCTGTCTTCGGCGGCAGCACGCATAGGTATCAAAGGTAGAGTAACGATGGTGTACATGGTGGTTAATTGGTTGATTAGTTATTGGTTAAATAGTTAATTGGTTAAATAGTTAATTGGTTGAATAGTTAATTGGTTGAATAGTTGATTAATGGATTGGTTGATATTTCTTGCTCAAAACTCGCCCCTCAACGATTTATATTATCTAAAATCTGCCTTGGATTGAAGATACAGACCGTAGCGTCTGTGGGATTTAGAGGAATTTATCAATATTTCACTTCCGCTAAAAAAAGCCCTTCCGCAGGAACCGACGTGCCTGCTTTACAGCGATTTTGAGCTTCTATTACCTGACGAAATTCTTCTACCGTCATTTTTCCACGCCCTACTTCCAAAAGCGTTCCTACAATAGCGCGCACCATATTCCGCAGAAAGCGGTCAGCTTCAATGGTGAAAACCCAATGCGCTTCATCGGTCTGCGTCCAGCGGGCGTGCATTATCCGGCAATTATTGGTTTTTACATCGGTGTGCAGCTTACTGAAACTCGTAAAATCGGTATAGTCAAAAAGCGTTTGGGCGGCGCGGTTCATCAGTTCGAAATCGGGCGTATGAAAAAGGCGCATCGATAAACGATTTTTAAAAACATCTTTTTTCAATGATACGTGGTATTCATATCGTCTGGAAACCGCGTCAAACCGAGCATGCAAATCGGGATGGACTTCCACAATTCTTTCCACTGAAATATCGGCGGGCAGTAAACTATTGAGCTTACTTGTAACGTCAATATCAGTAGGAAGTTCCATTTCCAAATCAAAATGCGCGGGCATCATTCGCGCGTGAACGCCAGCGTCGGTACGCCCAGCGGCGGTTAATTCCACCGGTTGCCTCAAAATGGTACTGAGGGCATTGGTCATCGTTTCTTGTACCGAAATACCGTTTGGCTGTATCTGCCAACCGCAGTATGCCGCGCCGTTATAGGAAAAATATATGAAATACCGATGTTTCATCATGCAAAGATAATGTTTTTATATCCAATAAAAAAGCATCGGTTGTATGTGCCGATGCTCTTCAATAATTTTAGAATAAAATAATTTTTACGGATTAATCACTTATAAATGAATGCTTAAAGTCGCGCCAAAAGCATAAGAATTACTTGCGTAAGTTTTTGTTGGCAATACACTTGGTGAAAGTTGAATGCTGAGATGGCTTTTCCGTAAATCCCGGGCATACAAATTATTGATTTTGGCTACTTGATACGCGTCCACGATATTCCAAATATAAACCCCGACGGTAGAAATAAGTCCACCTACCAGCATAGCCGCGTAAAGAGTTTCATTATTGTCATTGTTGTTGTAGTAATAATAACCATAACCGCCGTAACCGGTGTAGTAGTTGTTATTTGTTGAGGAGTGGCTTAATCCTGCTAAACCAATAAGAGCAACCACCTGACACGCTACGGTTCCCCCCATAAATGCTAATCCTCGGCCTGTTTCGCCACTGACAATTTGCCCTAAACCGGGAAGAAAATAAGAAGCAAGTGATGAAAGCCAAGGATTCAGTCTGTCCATATAGTCATATTGGTATGGAACGTTTTTATAGTAGTTACGCTTTTCTTTATAGCTGCTAAAACGCCTCACAGAAAAATCTTCTTGTTTTTGTTGTTCTAATTCTGTTCTAGGCTTTACAGGCACGTCATTGATGTATTCAACATTTTCTTGTGATTTTTCAATAGTACTTTCCGGCACATTGTATTTTTGTACAAACCCGTTTTTGAAATGAATTTCATGCACTTTGCTTATTTTTATAATGTAATCCGGACCTTCCAAATTCTGAAAATCTTTGTAAGTCAGTTCAGAAGATTTTATTTGGATGATTTTGGCAAGTTTCAAGTCGCCATTTTTGAACATAATGGTGTCCTGCGCTTGTGAATTAAACGCAAAAAAGGTTATTAAAATAGTTACGAGTAAATAGGCTTTTCTCATTGCATAAAAGGTGTTAAGAATCAATATTAAGAGAATCACATAAATAAAAATAGTCCGGAAAATCTCGGTCTAATACGCGCTTTTGAATTCTTCCAAAAACCGCACATCGTTTTCGAAAAACAAACGAATATCATTAATTTGGTATTTTAACATTGTAATGCGTTCAATTCCCATCCCAAAAGCGTAACCGGAATAAATATTGCTGTCAATGCCGCAATTTTCCAGTACGTTGGGGTCTACCATTCCGCAACCGAGAATTTCCACCCATCCGGTGTGCTTGCAAATATTACAACCTTTACCGCCACAGATATGACACGAAATATCCATTTCGGCGCTGGGTTCCGTAAATGGAAAGTACGAAGGGCGCAAACGAATTTGGGTGTCAGCGCCAAACATTTCCTGAGAAAAATAAAGAAGCGCTTGTTTTAAGTCCGCAAAAGATACGTTTTTGTCTATGTAGAGTCCTTCTACTTGATGAAAAAGGCAATGTGCACGTGCGGAAATAGCTTCATTACGATAAACGCGTCCGGGGAAAATCATCCTTATGGGCGGTTTTTGTGAGGTCATCACGCGTGTTTGCACCGATGAGGTATGGGTACGAAGTAAAATATCGGGATTTTTTTCGATAAAGAAGGTATCCTGCATATCGCGTGCGGGGTGTTCCGGCGGAAAGTTAAGCGCGCCGAAAACGTGCCAATCGTCCTCAATTTCGGGACCTTCGGCAATGGTAAACCCAATGCGGCTGAAAATATCGGCAATTTCCTGTTTCACCAGCGAGAGCGGGTGGCGTGTACCAAGTTTAATAGGTTCTGCTGTACGGGTAAGGTCGGTTTTTTGGTCCGATTTTCCGGCAGATGAAAGCATTTCCTTCAACGCGGTAATTTTTTCTTGCGCACTATTTTTAAGGACATTTAGTAATTGTCCTATCTCGCGTTTTTGCTCGTTGGGCACATTTCTGAAATCATCAAAAAGTACCGAAACACTTCCTTTTTTGCTTAAATACTTGATGCGCAGCGTTTCCAACTCTTCCAATGAGCCGGCTTGCAACGCGCTTATTTCATCCGATAATCGTTGAATGGTTTCTTTCATCCTCTTTTCCTTTAATATGCTGATATGTATATAGTTGTATATTTTTCCTTAAAAAATAGAATGCAAAATTACTTATTTTTCTGCTTACACTACCATAATTTGGAAAAAAACTGTTCCACAACATACATTTTCTAATATATTCATTATATATTTGTAAAAGATTTTAGAGAATATGCCAATATGCTAATGTGCCAATGTGCGAATGTGCCAATGTAAGAATGTGAGAATGTACTAATGTGAAAATTAATGAGAATGTGAGTAACTTCTGTAACTTCAATAACTTCTCTAACTTCCGTAACTTCAATAACTTCAAAAAAATGAACATCCTAAATTTCCTGTCGGAACTAAAAGAAAATAACAATCGAGAGTGGTTTGCCGCTAACAAAGCACGTTTTGAAGAGGCAAAGAAAGAGTTTGAGCAACTTGGCGCTCGGTTAATTCCGGAAATTTCAAAGTTTGATGAAGACATCAAGCATGTAGATGTGAAAGATTGTGTGTTTCGTATTTACCGAGATACTCGGTTTTCGCACGATAAAACCCCATATAAAACCCATTTCGGAATGTATATTGCTTCGGGTGGGGGACGTAAAAGCCCTCGTGGTGGATATTACCTGCATTTGGATCCTGCGGGAAGTTTCTTTGGAAGCGGTGTGTGGATGCCTCAGCCTGAGGTGCTGAAAGCGCTCAGAAAATCTATTTATGATAATATTGATGAATTTAATGATATAATCCGGCATCCCGAATTCAAAAAAACATATCCCACGCTGAATGAGGAAGGGAAATTAAAAAAAATACCCGCGGGCTTTCCTGCCGATTTTCCCGATGCCGATGTGCTGAAAAATAAAAGTTTCCTCGTAGATTATCCGCTGAGCGAAAAAGAATTAAATTCACCTGATTTTGTAAATCATTTAGCGAAATTAGCTGAAACGGCGCATCCTTTTCTCGCGTTTTTGAATTATACGGTGGATGAGGTAATTTAATGTGCCAATGAGCCAAAGTGAGAATGAGGAAATGGAATAATATCTTTCCACGAGTTGCTGGTTATAATTTGTAATTGATTTTGCTCTTTATATTTAATTTGCTGATTTGCAGTGTTTTGATTTTCTTTTTTTTCCAAAAAACAATCATCATCAAAGAATAGGGCTTGTACTCTAAAAGTTCGTGCCTGCCGGCGAGGCAGATTCTTTGTTCTAAAAAGATAAGCTAATGAAAAATTCAAAAATGCTTCCGATAGTAAAGTCCGATCCTTGGTTAGAGCCGTATGCCGATGCCATACAAGGGCGTTATGACTATTTTTTGTCGATGGAAAAACGACTCACTGCGGGCGTGGGAAAATTGTCCGATTTTGCTACCGGATATTTGTATTTTGGATTACATAAGCAGCCCGATGGTTGGGTATTTCGTGAATGGGCGCCCAATGCCACGGCAATTTATATTGTCGGCGATTTTAACAGTTGGGAAAAATCCGAAAATTATCGTTTGCATCCGCTTGAAAATGGTGTTTGGGAAGGCAACTTTCCCGAAAATGCCATGCACCATACACAGCTTTATAAATTGCTGATAGAATGGCAGGGCGGTAGTGGCGAACGTATTCCGGCGTGGTGCAGGCGTGTAGTGCAGGATCATCACACCAAAATTTTCAGCGCGCAAGTGTGGAATCCGGAAAATCCGTATGAGTTCAAGATAAAGAAATTCAAACCGGAAACGAAACCTTTATTGATCTATGAGTGCCATATCGGGATGTCAAGCAGCGAGGAAAAAGTAAGCACATACGATGAATTTCGGAGAACGGTGTTGCCGCGTGTGGCGCGCGCCGGCTATAATTGCATTCAAATTATGGCAGTTCAGGAGCACCCGTATTATGGTTCGTTTGGCTATCATGTGTCCAGTTTTTTTGCCGCCTCATCGCGTTTCGGTACGCCCGAGGAACTCAAACGGCTGATTGACCAAGCGCACGAAATGGGCATTGCCGTAATTATGGACATTGTACATTCGCACGCCGTAAAAAATGAGGTGGAAGGCTTAGGACGGTTTGATGGTACGCCCTATCAGTATTTTCACGGCGGCGAAAGGCGGGAACATCCGGCGTGGGATTCGCTTTGCTTTGATTACGCTAAACCGGAAGTGATGCATTTTCTACTTTCCAACTGTAAGTTCTGGCTCGATGAATATCGTTTTGATGGCTTCCGCTTTGATGGCGTAACCTCTATGCTTTACCGCAGCCACGGGTTAGGTGAGGATTTCAGCGGTTACGACGATTATTACAACCTCAATCAGGATGGCGACGCCATTTGTTACCTTACGCTCGCCAATAAATTAATTCACGAAGTAAATCCCGCTGCCATTACCATTGCCGAAGAAGTAAGCGGAATGCCCGGCTTAGCGTCTAAAACAAAAGATGGGGGCATCGGATTTGACTACCGCATGGCGATGGGCATCCCCGATTTTTGGATAAAATACATCAAAGAAGTGAAAGAAGAAGATTGGAAAGTGGGGCATATTTATTGGGAACTGACCAACCGCCGCGCCGATGAAAAGACCATCAGCTACGCCGAAAGCCACGATCAAGCGTTGGTGGGCGATAAAACCATTATTTTCCGTCTTATTGATGCAGATATGTATTGGCACATGAAACGCGGTGATAACACTTTTGCTGTGGATAGAGGAATAGCGCTTCATAAGATGATACGGCTTTTTACCGCAAGTACCATTAATGGCGGCTACTTGAATTTTATGGGTAACGAATTCGGACACCCGGAATGGATAGATTTTCCGCGCGAAGGCAACGGTTGGTCGCACAAGCACGCTCGGCGTCAGTGGGAATTGGTGGATAATCCGAATTTAATATACCAAGGCTTGGGTGATTTTGACCGGGCAATGATAGAAACCCTAAAAAGCGTTCCGGCGTTCAATGAAACGCCTATTTATCAACTTTGGGATAAAGAGGGCGACCAAGTGTTGGCATACCAACGTAAAGACTTGCTGTTCGTTTTTAATTTCAACGGACAAAAATCATTTACTGATTACGGCATTTTAGCCGACCCGGGAAGTTATAAAATAGTACTTAATACAGACGATAAAAAATTTGATGGGAACGGGCTTGTAGATGAGAGCGTAGAGCATTTTACACAACCTGTTACGGGTGATGAAGAGAAAAATGACGCTTTCGGCAAAGAATGGCTGAAATTATATATTCCGGCTCTAAGTGCGTTGGTGTTAAGAAAGAAATAACTTTTAATTCCGTTTGGGATAAAGTTTTTCTAATTTCACCAATTATTGTAGGGATGTCATATATGGCGTTTCTATGAGTAAAAACGCCCACTTTTATTTATTTATCCGATTCAGGCAAAAGGAGTTCGAAACATAAGAACAGGATGACCGCATATTTTGCAGTCATCCTGTTTTCTTTTTTTCGCTTTTACAATGAAGTGGCGCTAAAAGTATCGCCTTGTCTTATATCGCCTGTTTGGTAACCCTTCATAAACCAACGCATACGTTGTGCAGAAGTTCCGTGTGTAAAAGCGTCCGGGACAGTATAACCCTGCGCTTGTTTTTGGATAGTATCATCGCCCACGGCATTAGCCGCTCCCATAGCCGACTCTATATCGCCTTGCTCTAACTGAATAATGCCCATCTTTTCAGCGTTTCTTGCCCAAAGTCCGGCATAGAAATCGGCTTGAAGCTCTAACCGTATAGAATACTGATTGTATTCGGTTTCTGACATTCTGTTTCTCATTCGTTCCATTTGCTCGGTAATTCCTAACAATTTTTGCACATGATGTCCTACCTCGTGTGCCGTAACATACGCCATTGCCAAGTCGCCCGGCGCGTGAAAACGATTGGCTAATTCATGAAAAAATGCCAAATCAATATACACTTTTTCATCGGCAGGACAATAAAACGGTCCTGTAGCGCCACTCGCGCCACCACATGCCGACTGTGTAACATCCGTAAACGTTACAAAAACAGGTTTGCGGTATTCCCGCCCGAGCTGCTCGTTAAAAATGGTTGTCCAAACATCATTAGCGCTATTAAAAACGCCCAATGAAAACACTTTCAAATCTTCGTTTTCTTTAGCGCGTGCCGGATCTACCGTTTGCTCTGTAGCCTGCCCTCCACCGTCAAACATATTCACAACACCTGAAAAATCCTGTCCCGTAAATAAATACAACGCAAGCACGATGATGGTTCCCAGACCACCGCCTAATGCAATTTTACCACCGGTACTACGCCCGCGACGATCTTCGTAATTACTCTCATCGTCATTTCTATTAAGCCATTTCATATTGGTTGATTAGTTCATTTGGTTAGTTAAATAGTAAAATAGTTAAGTGGTTAAATAGTTGATTTTTAAAGGAATATATAATACCATATATTTAGCATAGCGAAACCCGAAACTTGAAACTTGGAACCTGAAACTTGAAACCTGAAACTTGAAACCTGAAATAATAAACCTACCAATCTATTTCGGATTTTCCGTATTGTTTCAAATACTCGTTTGCCTGCACAAAATGATTGTTCCCTATAAATCCTCGATAAGCTGACAAAGGTGACGGATGTACCGATTTAAGTACCAAATGCTTGCTGGAATCAATAAACGCACCCTTTTGCTGGGCATAAGAGCCCCAAAGTATAAAAACAAGGTGTTCACGTTCCTGCGCCAGTTTATGAATAGCGGCATCCGTAAAACGTTCCCAGCCGCGTCCTTGGTGCGAGCCGGCTCGATGCGCTTCCACTGTAAGCGTGGCATTAAGCAATAATACGCCTTGCGCCGCCCAACGAGCTAAATTACCCGATGTGGGTAACGGTTTTCCTAAACTTCGTTCTATTTCCTTAAAAATATTCACCAATGAGGGCGGAATTTCCACCCCATCATTAACCGAAAAACAAAGACCGTGTGCCTGCCCTACTCCGTGATACGGATCTTGACCAATGATGACCACTTTTACCTCATCAAACGGACAGGTGTCAAATGCCCGAAAGATAAACGGTGCAGGCGGGTAAATTGTTTTGGTACGATATTCATTTCGTACAAAATCCGTTAATTCTCTGAAATAAGGTTCGTCAAATTCGGATTGTAACCTGTTTTTCCAGCTATCTTCTATTTTTACATCCATTGTTGTTGGTAAAAGCCCCCTAACCCCCAAAGGGGGAATTTGATTGGTGAATTAGTTGATTGGTGAATTAGTTAATTGGTGGATTAGTTAATTGGCACATTGGCATATTGGCACATTGACTTATTTATTTTCCACCGCTTTTTTCAGCCGCGTCATCGCTTCTTCCAGCACACTGCGCGGGCAACCGATGTTTAGGCGTAAACGTTGTTCACCTCCGGGTCCAAAGGTAGTTCCTTTGTTTAGTCCTAATCCGGCTTTTTTCACCATAAAATCTTGCAATTCATTGGAAGTCATTTTCATTCCTGAACAATCAAGCCACAGTAAAAACGAGGCTTGCGGTATCATCGGTTTAATTTGCGGCACATTATTTTTCAAAAAATCAACCACATAATCCACGTTTCCTTGTATGTATTCCAACATTTGTTCCAGCCACTCTTTGCCATTACAATAAGCAGCTTTGGCAGCTACATACGCAAAAATATTACCATTGGCAAGCTCGGAATTTTCCAGAAATTCTTTGAATTTTTTACGAATTTCACAGTTCGGAATAATGTAGGAAGAACTTATCAGTCCTGCCATGTTAAAGGTTTTGCTCGGCGCCATATAAGTGATGCTGTTTTGCTCGGCAAGTTCCGATACGGTAGCAAACGGAATGTGTTTGTTGCCGGGAAGCGCCATATCCGAGTGAATTTCATCCGAAACCACCAATATGCTGTGTTTATAGCAAATTTCAGCAAGACGTTTCATCGTTTCGGAATCCCACGTGCGCCCGCCCGGATTGTGCGGATTACAAAGTATGAAAACGCGGGTGCGTCCCGTAATTTTCCGTTCCAAATCTTCAAAATCCATCTCAAAACGTCCATTTATTAATTTCAACGGATTGTAAACAATTTTCCGATTATTTTTATTCGGCACATTTATAAACGGCGGATATACAGGCGGTTGGATAATAATCTCATCATTTACCTGCGTGAAGGCGTTTACCGCAAAAGCCAGTCCCGGCACGATGCCTGCCAAAAAGCCAATCCACTCGCGGTCCACTTTCCAACTGTGATGGTATTCAATCCAGTCCAATACACTTTTAAAGTAGTCTTCGCACGCGGTGGAATAGCCAAAAATAGGGTGTTCGCAACGTTTTGTTATGGCTTCAATAATAAATTCGGGCGTACGGAAGTCCATATCAGCAATCCACAAAGGGATGACCTCGTCCGTTCCAAAAAGTTCTTTACATCGTTCAATTTTTATAGCCCCGGTGTTACGGCGGTCGATAATTTCATCAAAGTTGTATTTCATAGTAGTTTTTTGTTCAACGTTAAACGTTTGACGTTCAACGTTTGACGTTTAGAGTTTAAATGTTTTATTAGGTTTATTAACGAGACACTGTATGGGTAAATTAATATTTTTATTAAAATTCATATTATCAGTAAAATACAAACATGAATAGTTTGAAGTAATTTCAAATTGATACTTATTGTAAAAAATGAACCTTGAACGTCAAACATCAAACGTTGAACGTCAAACATCAAACATCAAACCTACAAACTTCCCTTCGTACTTGGTAGTTCATTGCTAAAAACATCTCGCTTTACCGCCATTTTCACGGCTTTGGCAAAAGCTTTGAAGATTCCTTCTATCTTATGGTGTTCATTCTCGCCTTCGGCTTTAATATTCAAGTTCATTTTAGCGGAATCGCTGAGCGACTTGAAAAAATGCAGCGTCATTTCAGTGGGGAAATCGCCCACGTATTCCCGTTTGAACGATGCATCAAACACCAACCAAGCGCGTCCGCCAAAGTCCAATGCCACCGTGCAAAGGCAATCGTCCATCGGCAAACAAAAACCGTAACGCTCTAACCCTCGTTTGTCTCCAAGCGATTTGGAAATCGCTTCTCCCAACGCGATAGCCGTGTCTTCAATAGTATGATGTTCATCCACATGCAAATCTCCTTTTACCTTCACGGTCAAATCACAACCGGAATGACGCCCGATTTGCTCGATCATGTGGTCAAAAAATTTCAAACCCGTTTCCACCACGGTTTTTCCACTGCCGTCCAAGTTTAGTTCCACCTGCACGTCCGTTTCGTTGGTTTTACGATGCACTACCGTTTTCCGCTCGCCACCGATAAGAAATTCAGCTATTTTATTCCAATCCGTAGTCTGTAACGCGCAACATTCAATGAGTTGATTTTGGGATAAAACTTCCTTATCCTCACTTAAAAAAACGGCTTTACATCCTAAATTTTGAGCCAATTGCACATCCGTGATTCTATCCCCAATCACAAAGGAATTTTTCAGGTCATATTCCTCGGTAAAAAACTCGGCAAGCAAGGCTGTTCCGGGTTTACGCGTGGGTAAATTGTCTTCGGGAAAAGATTTGTCTATAAATATTTTAGTAAACTCAACACCTTCATTCCTAAGAATTTGAAGTATTTTTTCCTGTACCGTATCAAAGTTTTCCTGTGGATAAGCGGCGGTGCCTAATCCATCCTGATTAGTTACCATCACTAATTCAAAATCAGTTTTTTTAGATATCAAATAGAGGTTTCTGATAACTTGGGGAAGAAATTCCAACTGCTCCAACGTATCTACTTGATACGTAACGGTCGGCTCCACAATAAGGGTTCCATCCCGGTCGATAAAAAGGACTTTTTTAGCCATTTTAGGAATTCTTAAAAATTAAAGTTTAATGACACAAAGATACAATTTTCTTTGAAAAAGAAGTGTATGGAAATCCGTGAATAATCATTTTAATAGATTTCTTGATTTATATGTTCATTTGTCTTGATAGTTAAATTTTGTAACTACTCACGTACTTATTTTAGGGGAAATTACAAAGTAAGAAAAATAACGACCAAAGTAAGGCAAATACCGAACAAAGTAATGCAAATACCGAACAAAGTAAGGCAAATACGGGGCAAAGTAAGACGAATACCGAGCAAATTAAGGCAAATACCGAGCAAAGTAAGGCAAATACCGACGAAAGTAAGACAAATACCGACAAAAGTAAGGCAAATACCGACCAAAGTAAGACAAATACCGAGCAAAGTAAGGCAAATACCGAGCAAAGTAAGGCAAATACCGACCAAAGTAAGACAAATACCGACCAAAGTAAAGCAAATACCGACCAAAGTAAAGCAAATACCAACCAAAGTAAAGCAAATACCGAGTGAAGTAAGGCAAATTTTTAGAAGAGGTGAGTAGTTACTAAATTTTAATCGGATAAAAATAATGGGATAGTTTTGAAAGATTGTATTAATTTTGCATGCACATTATTATTGGAAAAAAATGGAATCCATCTCGTTATCAGAATTAACCAATCGTGTACAGGATACGATAAGAAAAACGTTTAATACGCCCGTTTGGATACGTGCTGAGGTAAATGATTGCCGTGAAAACAACGGACATTGCTACATGGAACTTATAGAAAAAGAAAAAGATACCGATGTGATTATTGCCAAATCACGCGCTACCATTTGGGCAAGCACCTACCGCATGTTAAAACCCTATTTTGAAGGAAGTACGGGGCAATCCTTGCGTTCAGGCATCAATATTCTGGTCATGGTGGTGGTGGATTTCAGCGGACAGTATGGTTTTAACCTGGTTATCAGGGACATTGACCCCACATTTACCATTGGCGAAATGGCGGCGAGAAAGTTGGAAATTATCCGCCGATTGGAAGCCGACGGTGTGATGGATATGAACAAACAACTCCCCATGCCCGCGCTGCCACAACGCGTGGCGGTTATTTCATCAGCATCGGCGGCAGGGTACGATGATTTCTGCCACCAACTGCGCTCCTACCCTTTCTGTTTTTACACCAAACTTTTTCCGGCAATCATGCAGGGCGAAAACGCCGAAAGTTCTATTATCAAGGCGTTAGACAAAATTTACACGCATGCGGAACTGTTTGACGCAGTGCTGATTATACGCGGCGGCGGCGCAGCCACGGATTTGTCTTGTTTTGACAGTTATTATTTGGCGCTGAATTTCGCGCAGTTTCCACTGCCCGTGATTGCCGGCATTGGGCACACCAGAGACGTGTCTATTTTGGACATGGTGGCACACACCAGCGTGAAAACGCCCACAGCGGCTGCGGAATTTTTAGTGAATATCGTAGCGGAACAATGGGATAAAATCACGGAATTGGCGGAAGAAATAGAAACCGCAGTTACCCGACAGACGCAAAACCAACAGCAAAAGCTGGAAATGATACGCTACAAATTAAGACACGCCGTGAAAGCGGATACGTTGAGCAAAAAACACCTCTTGGAAACAAAAAAGATTCAGCTAAGAAACGCTGTACATACGCTGCTGAATAAACAGAAGAATCGTTTACAACTTATTGAAAATAAAATAACCGTGCATTCACCTGTTTATTTGATGAAACACGGTTATACCATTACGTTTGTAAACGGGCAAAGGCTTACGTCCGTTTCCGAGATTTCTTCCGGCGCGCAAGTGAAAACATACGTGCAGGACGGCAACTTTGTAAGTACGGTTTCTGAGGTGAAAAAGAGTTGATTTTTACCTTTCTCGCCACACTATTTTCTAAATCATCTCTTCCACATTCCACACAAAGGCGCGTAAACCCAGCATTTCCGACGAAAGATCAAGTGTTTTAAGGTCTTCCATAATCGGTTTTACCTTATCATCATCTACCACGGTAAGTATCGCGGAATTTAAAGAGGGCCACGCGTGCGAGCCAAAGTGAGGCTCACCGTCCTTGCTACCGCGTCCCTGAATTTCGTCCCAAGCTGTAAATCCGCGTACATGATTACGGTTAAGAACGGTGATTACATCGTCTTTAAAAGCTTGGTCGAAAGGAATAAATATTGTTTTCATGTGTAATAATATTAGTACCAATTAAACGAATTAAAAGTGAACAAGAGTGTATGTAGCAAATACAAGAGTCAATTAACCCCGCTTTGCTAATTTCTTTGCTTTTCTGCGGATTTGCCATGCCGAAACAATCACGTACAGCGCCGGAACTACCAATAATGTAAGTATGGTAGAAACCGTTAATCCACCTATCACACTTACAGCCATGGGCTTCCAGAATTCAGAACCTTCACTGGTACTGATTGCCAGCGGAACCATACCCAAAATAGTGGTGGCGGTAGTCATCAACACAGGACGCAGACGGGAACGTCCGCCTTTGGTTACGGCCTGAATAACACCCATTCCGCGTTCACGATTCAGGTTAATATAATCCACCAGAACGATGCCATTTTTAACCACAATACCCACCAGCATTATAAATCCGATCATGGACATCATATTTACCGAAGTGCCCGTGAGTACCAGGGCTATAAGCACTCCGGAAAGCCCAAACGGCACAGAAAACATAATGATGAACGGGTAAATCATTGATTCAAACTGAGAAGCCATCACAATATATACTAACAATACAATGATTAGTAACAGCGTTCCTAAATCAGCATATCCTTCTTGTTGGTCTTTTAGCGTACCTCCTAAATCAATGTAAATAGTAGAAGGTATTTCCATTTTATCAATCACGTTCCTGATGGCGCCGGACGCTTTATCCATTGAAATACCGGAAAGGGAAGTGGATACCTTAATAACCCGTTGACGATTTTGACGCTCAATGGTAGGTGGCGTAAATTGCTCCACCACCTTACCCACGTCTTTCAAGCGCACACCTTGACCTTGGGTATTGTATATCAGTATATTCTGAATATCTTCTATGGATTGCCGAAAACGCGGGTCGTAAGAGATACGTATGATGTATTCTTTTCCTTCTTCACGATATAAAGACGCCGTTAAACCGTTAATTCTGTTTTTTAGAAACGTAGACGCGGTGGCAATATTAAGCCCTTGCAACGCGAGTTTTTCTCTGTCAAATTCCACCTGATATTCCGGCACGTAATCTTCACGACTGATGCGAACATCTACTAATCCCTTGATTTTCAATATCTCTTTTTTGATTTCCGCGGCAATTTTATCGGTTTCGGTAAAATCATAACCATAAATTTCCACGTCAAGCGTAGGTTGTCCGCCCATCATTCCACCTCCACCACCGGCTAAAACTTGATATTTGCTAATTTCCGGAATTGATTTCAGATCGTTACGCAAACTGTCTGACAAAGCGAACATAGACATTTCCCTTTCATTCAACGGTTTCATTCTCAAATTCATAGAAACAATGTTGGTACCGTTGTTTTGCAAGGAACCCCACACGTTAGAACTGTTTGCCTGGCCTACCGTAAAGTTAATTACTTCTATTTCCTTATATTTTTCCCTCCATTTTTTCTCTAAATTGACGGCTAATTCTTTGGAAATTTCCATTTTCGTGCCCACCGGTAATTCCACAATAGCGCCAATACGGCTGTTGTCTTGTGCGGGGAAAAAATCGAAACCAAGTACACCAAATAAGAACAGCGAAGAGATAAAAAATAATGAAGCCAGCCCAAAAGTTCTCCAACGATGCCGTGCGGTCCAGTTTATAAGTTGTGAATAGCGCAAATCTAATTTATCCAGAAATCGACGGACAGGACCGTAAAATTTCTCGAATAACGGTGAATTATTCCGGTGCTCATAACGTAACATCTGCGCGCTAAGCATCGGCGTAAGGGTCATAGCGCAAATAAGCGACACCGTGATAATAATGGTTACAATCCAGCCCAGCTGCGCAAACATCACTCCCATCATTCCGGTAATCATGGTAAGCGGAAAGAACACGGCAATAACCGTAAGCGTGGACGCTACTACGGATAATGAAACCTCGTTTGTACCATGTATGGCGGCGCTTTTGGGACTACTCCCTTTTTCCAAGTGCGTGGTGATATTTTCAAGCACCACAATGGCATCGTCCACCACCATACCGATGGCTATGGAAAGCGAACTGAGCGAAATAATGTTCAGCGAGCCGCCTGTGGCATAAAGATAAACAAATGAGGCGATTAACGAAATAGGAATGGTAAGTATAATAATGATGGTAGCGCGCCAACGACCTAAAAAGAACAGCACCACCAATACCACAAATATAAACGCGTAAAGTACGGTTTCAGTCAATCCATTGATGGTTTGTTGGATATTGTCTGCCGTATTAAACATCACGTCCATTTTCACATCGGGCGGAAGATTTTTCTTTAAATCGGGCAATACTTTCATCACTTGTTGGGCAATATCCACCGTGTTTCCGCCGGATTGTTTCTGGATAACGACCATCGCGCCCTGCGTATCGTTGGTATAGGTTTCCTGCTGGTGTTCTTTGAAAGAATCGCTCACAGTGGCTACTTCCGAAAGCAAAATATTTTTCCCCATAAAACTACCCACTACGATATTTCGCAAATCAGAGGCGTCTTTTAACTCGCCCTGCACACGCAACGAATAGGTTTCACTCCCCACATTCATTGTTCCGGCGGAAGTATTGAGGTTTTCCATGCGAATGGCTTGCCCCAGCGCTTCTATGGTGAGATTATACGCGGCAAGTTTTACGGGGTCAATGTACACCTGTACTTCACGTTCAGGCGCGCCACTGATGGAAACAGTTCCTACGCCTTTGATACGCGCCAAGGGATTGGCTATTTCATTGTCCAAAATCTGATATAATGCGGGTAAACTCTTGTCAGCCGTGGTGGTAAGTATCATTACCGGAATCATATCCGTATTAAACTTAAAAATGATAGGCGTTTTGGCGCCGTCCGGCATAAAAGCTTTCGCCATTTCCAGTTTATCACGCACATCATTGGTCAGTGACTCTATGTCTTGCCCGAAATTAAACTCCAATGTGATGATAGAACGGTTCTCACGCGAAGCGGATTTTATCTTTTTTAGGTTGGAAACCGTATTCAGCACATTTTCAAGCGGGCGCGTTACGTTGGTTTCTATGTCTGACGCGCTGGCGCCTTCATAGCTGGTAATAACCATAATGGTGTTGGTTTCAATGTTGGGCAATAGGTCAATAGGAAGCTTATTCAGCGAGAAAAGCCCCAATACTATTACTCCGACAAATACCAGAATGGTCATAATCGGTTTTTTTACCGCACTTTCGTATATTTTCATTATTGGTAAATTAAGTCCCCTAACCCCCAAAGGGGGGAATTAAAGAGGCTGGTTGATTGGTGAATTGGTTGATTAGCACATTAGCACATTAGCATATTGGCACATTAGCACATTAGCACATTAGCACATTTTATTTTATCACTGTTACCGCGGCACCGTCCGATAATTTTGACTGACCCGATACCACTACAAATGCGCCCGATGGCACACCGGAAACAAGCTCGTACTCGTTTTCAAAACGTTGTCCTAATTTCACCTCGTTGTAGCTGACTTTACCGTCTTTATACACGTACACGAAGCGGGAACCGGAACCCACCTGCTTTACTACCGCTCTATCCGGTACTACCACGTGGTTTATGGAGCCGAAATTCATCTCAGCGCGTGCAAACATCCCGGGGCGTACTCGGTTATTATTGTTTTGAAGTTTAATCTCTACCGGAAAAGTGCGCGTACGCTCATCAATAGTAGGATAAATAAGTGATACTTTCCCATTAAAACGTTCGCCGGGATATACATCCAGCGAAACAGAAACCGGCATACCTACTTTTACGTTGGTAAAATAACTCTCTGAGATATTCACTTTGATTTTCACCGGATTAATCTGCATTACGGTAAGCACAGGCAATTGTCCGGAATACATATCGCCATCGTTGTAATTTTTAGCCGTAATTACCCCGCTGATGGGACTGGTAAGATACGTATTTTCGTTCAGCGTTTTTTGCGATGCTTCCAGCTGATCAAGCTGTACTTTCAGGTTATCCACATCCATTTGTGAAGCGCCTCCCACGGCTTGAAGTTCTTTCATGCGGTTATAGTTGCGTCGCAGGTTTTCAATCTGGGTTTGCGAGTTGGACAAATTTACGCCATCCATCTGCGCCACGCGCTGCCCGCGGCTCACATGTGCTCCCACTTCTACCATAATGCGACGGATACGTCCCGGCGCCATGGGTGAGATGTTATTTTTAACTTCCGGCTCTACCGTAGCGGTAAGTTCCTGCATTTGCGATACATTCCGCTCAAAAACCTGCGCCAATTTTACAGCGGGTTTTTCCACTGTTTGTTCTTTTTTTTGCTTATTGCAAGAAGCAAACCCCAAAGAGATTATAGCTAATAAGCTAATAACTAAAAACTTAAAGTTTTTCATATACTATATTTTATCTGATTTTATTTTTTTCTTTTTCTATTCTCCCAAAATTTTTTCCAAATCGGCTTTGGCTGAAAGGTAATCAAAAATGGCTTGATTATAAGCAAAACCGGATTGCATATAAGCCAACTGAGCCGTAGTAACATCCAGGTAAGTTCCCGCGCCTACTTCATAGCGTTTTTCGGCAATCTGCATCGCTTTTTCGGCTTGGCGCATCGCTTCTTTATTAGATTCTACCAGTTTTATAGCTTTCTGCATATTGTTCACGTAGCTCATTGCTTGCAGCTGCAATCCGCGCTGTAAATTCAGCTTTTGGTCTTTTAACTCGTCCATCTGTACTTTAAGTCCTTTTTCCTTATAATAACGCTGCCCGCCTTGAAACAACGGAATAGAAAGCGTTACACCCACATTGGACGTGGGAAACCAGCGGTGGTTTTTAGAAAAAGCGTCCTCATCATTTACCATGGACATATAATTGTAGTTAAACATTGCCGAAAGTGTGGGATACCACTGCGCTTGCTGTACTTTAAGCGCATGAACAAGCTGTTTGGAACGAATATCAAACTGCTTCAAATCCGTATTATTAACAAGTTTTGAAGTATCTACCTTCATCACCTCGCCATACATATTCTTTTGATAATCCATTAAATTCCCTTGTAGTTTTACAGGGGTATCCATATCTATACCCATTAACATTTTCAGTTGAAGTTTGGCTAATTCCACCGCGTTTTCGGTAGCTGTGAGGTTCGCTTCCACGTTTTTCACTTGCACATCGGCGCGGATAGATTCAAATTCAGCTACCGTTCCTTGTTTGAACTTATTTTGAATAATGCGGCTGTTTTCCAGGGCATTGTCGTAAGTTTTTTTCACCACATCGTAAGAATCCTGCGCCATCAGGATGGAATAATAAGCTTTTGAAACCTGATTTTTCAGGTCTATTTTTGATTTCCGAGCCGTTTCCAATGCCAACGCCATATCGGTTTCAGTCATTTTAAGCGACGCCCAAAGCGCGGGTGCAATCAAAGGAACAGTAGCCATTAAACCATTGCTGCCCCCGTTAAAAGTATTGTCCTGACCTACTTCTATACCATTGGGGTTAGGCGGCATTCCCGGAAAAGAGAAGAACATTTTCTGTTTTTTCAACGTGCGCATATAGGATAGCGAAAGAGAAATGTTCGGTAACAGCGCGCCGTATTTTTCCCGTTTGCTGTATTCCATGCGCTTGATTTCCTTGTCGTTTATGCGTATGGTAGGACTTTCGCTCATAGCTATGTCAATGGCTTGCGAAAGAGTGATCGGAATGGTATCTTGTGTTTTTTGAGCCTGCGCGCCGGCAAAAAACGTTACCATCGTTATCAGTGTTATTACTGTCTTTTTCATTTTACGCCAAATTTGTATCTTTTAAATTATTCTGTATATATTCAAAACCTTTTTCGTTAGTTATCAATCTGATTATTAAATCAATAAAAAAATCCATCATCCGTTTCCCCTTCATTTTCGTATCCAAATTTTGTATCTCTTCAAATACATTTTTAAGTTGTATGGAATGAAAATAAGAGACCATTTCCACGTCCATGTCTTCACGATAATATCCTTCTTCAATGCCTTTTCTCAGATTTTCCTCAAAATTTATCCGTATGCGTTTGTGTTTTTCATCACAAAAACGGCTATAAATTTCAGGATAATATTTTTGCAAATCGTGCATTAACACGTGGGGATTGTTATCTTCGTTTTTTTTCAGTTCTTTGATAATCTGAATCAAAGCGTCTATGGCATTTTTATTTTGATATATTTTTTTGAATTTTTCCGCGTTACGCTCGCCGATATTCATAAGAATAGCCACAATCAGGTTTTCTTTTTGCGGATAGTATTTATAAAAAGTCTTCTTAGAAATACGTAGCTCATTGCAAATATCATCAATGGAAACATTTCTTATCCCAACTTGAATAAACTTTTGCTCGGCGGTGCTAATTATATTTTTAGTTATTTTATCCATTGCTCCTAAATCGGCTACAAATGTAAACAAATAACTTTGAAAAAAGATTACATTCCTATTATTTTTTTGAAAAATAATTTTGTTAAAACTCATAATAAATTGAATATTAGAAGAATACACAAACAAACAAGGAAACTAAAAAACGTAAAAAGTTTCCCAGTTCAATCAAAAAAAATAAAAAAGCATCCAATTAACAATTAAATAAATGGATGCTTTAAAATACCTGCGTTTAGAGACCGTTAAATTACCACGTTTTAAAAGGATGCTTTGAAATGTAAGAGTTATAATACTTTTTATCCCCCGTAACTTCCTTGCCCAGCCAGTAAGGCTTTGAGAACGATTCATTTTCGCTTTCCAGTTCCAGCTCAGCGATGATAAGTCCCTCACTTTCGCCGTAGAACTCGTCTACTTCAAAGGTTTTTCCGTCAAAAGGCACCTCGTATCGAGTTTTATCAATCACACCCGCCTCACACAATTCCAATAACTGCAACGCTTCATTCAGGGGTATCTCTTTTTCCCACTCAAAACGACTAAAACCATTTTCGTTGGTGGCGCCTTTGATGGTTAAATATCCTTTTTCGCCTTTTGTACGCACACGCACGGTGCGTACGCTGTCCGCGCACAAGTAACCTTGCGCAATACGATAACTTTTAGTGACAAACGATTTAAATTCTCCGTTTACAAGAAATTTACGCTCTATTTCAATGTGTTTGTTGCTCATTTAGAGGAATGCTTGAAGTTTGATTTTTTATAAAAAGATTTGCCTACCCTTTGGATGTGTTCATTAATGGGACTTTTTTCTTCCTTCTTATAATTTTTCAAATCTATATTATACAATAGGTTCAAATCTTCCATTTTAAGATAAACCTCTTTTATTTCGTCGTACTGAATATTATTACCAATCAATGCCAAATCAATGTCTGAGCCTTCTTGATAATTTCCTTTTGCACGAGAACCGAATATAATGGCTTCGTGGATATTCGGAAATTGTTCAAAGACACCCTGAATCTCAGCAATTACGGTTTTACTTAATCCAAACATATTTAACACATTAGATTGTTATGCTTCACTATTTAATTTTTCACTTAGCGCATTGAGCAGCGGCGCGTATTCATTGTAGATATCTTTCACTATTTCCAAAGCTTCGCCTTCATTGTAAGTATGCGATGTAGTATTCCGGGCTTTAACCATTTTTCGCCATCCATCATGATTAGAAATCAACGCATTTTCAAATGATTTTTGAAAAACCGGATTAGGTCCGGGCGTTACTTCATATCCCCTGTGCTTTAATAAATCCTGCAATGTTTTCCAAGCCAATTCAAACGTATATTCAAACCGCTGAATAAGACCTTCTTTTTCAAGTTCGGATAAATTTTCCGGTTTTTCCGAATCTACCACTTCATTTATGCGATTTAACGCCAACTTAAAACTGTCAAAGCGTTGCTTCCACCTAATATCTTGACTATTTGATTCCATAATACCTTATTTATTGAGAGTACTAAATTAAAAAACTTATTTTAATAATCCAAAAACTGCCATTTTTACCGCCTGCAAATAACATTAAAAGGACAAAATTTACACGGTTTATTGCTTTCGCACTGTATAAACGGGATTTCGGGATTGTATATTTCTTCCAAAAGCGCGGTTAGTTTTTCTTTAAATTCATCCTCGTAATCGGCAAAATTCTCTACCAAAAATGTAACGTTTCTTTCAGGCTTTTGAATAATCTGCGTGGTAAAATCGTTTTTAAAAATGCTTTTCACGTAATAAATTTGCGGCACAATAGGCTTGTTATCTGCTTTTTGTTTATAAAGCAAACTATACAGAAACGTTTGAAGCACGTATTTAGGGCGTGTATCGTTCTCAGGACGAAAAACTTCGTCTAAATCCTTGAAATTCAAATTGCCCGCGCCGGATTTATAATCGATTACCCGCACCACCCCTGATTTTTCTTCCACCCGGTCAATAAATCCTTTCAAATTTACGGCAACCTCGCCACCGTGTATGGGGATTCTGCCGATGCATTTTTCTTCTGATTTAATGTAAGTAAAAGGTGTTTGCAATTTATCATAACGCAAAATCTGCTTCACGTATTTTTCAATAACTTTGCCGATAAGCAAATAGTTTCCTTCCAACGTAATATCGGCATCCCTTTTTCGGAAATATTTGGCGGCAAATGCTTTGCGAATAAGTTTATCAATCCATAGGGGATTTTTTAGCGCCTCATCTATATCCGAAGCATAAACTAATTTTCCTTCAAACGGTTCATAAAAATACTGCATCACCTCGTGCAGCAACGTTCCAAACATATTTGCTTCAATGTTTTCCTCCACTTCGTCCGGCTGCTCCACGTTTTCTACCTGCGAGAGGTAAAATTTCAGGGGACAATCCACATAATTATTCAGAGAACTGGCTGAAAATGCCGACGAGCTATCGGATTCATTCAAAAATCGACGCATTTTATTCATCACTTCGGGCGTTTTTTGCACCACAATAGGTTTATCGTCCGGAAATTGAATATCATACGTGAGGTTTTTTACATCAAACTTTACGCCGTAATGGTAACGCAACTGATGCACAAAACGACTCACTTCACCCGTTTGCCCGGCTTCCGTACGCGAGTCGTAAATAAAAAAAAGCCGCTTTGCCCGCTGAATCAATCGGTAAAAATTATATGCCGAAACCGCGTCCTGATGCTCAGAAGTAGGCAGTTCAAAGGCACGCCGAAGATTATACGGAATAAAAGTGGGATGAAGAGAACGTTTGGGGAAAACACCCTCGTTAAACGAACAAATAATCAGGTTTTCAAAATCCAGCGCGCGTGTTTCGAGCATTCCCATAATTTGTAGTCCTTCAAGCGGTTCGCCTTCAAAAGGAATAGTCAACCCCTGCGTGAGCTGGCGTACCACACGCACCATCGTATCAAGCGAAATCTCCATATCCACCGGCGTCTTCCGCAGCACGTCGTTCAACCGGTTTAAGGTAACGTAATATTGGTATAAAAAATCTCGTTCCAAACGGTATTTTTTCTCTTGCTCAGATATCTTTTGTATATCAAAATGCAGATTTTTAATTACTCGAAGTAAATAGTTAGGCAATGATTTGGCATCGGCACAAGGCGTGAAAATCATTTTCAGCAGTTCATTTTCTTTAAAAATGTTTTCATTCACATATACCCAATTATGAGAGATCATTTGAGATGAAATAAATTTAATATTTTCACTACAAATAAGTTGAATGTACGGATGATTCAGTACACTCCACACGGATTGGTAATAAAACGTATTTCCTTCCCCTGTTTTACGGATACGTTTCTGCAAATTAAAAAGGTGCTCCACCAATCCTGCAATCGGTGTGGATTTCAGCGGAAACCCCATTGTAACATTTACTTTATCAAGCTGGTGTGGAAGAGAGGACAACAAAGGAAGCAGCAGATTTTCATCGGGCAGCACCACCGCCGTTTTTATCCAATCCTCGGCACGCTCTTGCGTGGGGTAAAGGTCATTGAGCAACTGATACGTCTCCTTTGCCTGCCCTACCGCCGACGGAATTGCCGTAAGCGTAAACCGCTTATTTTCAAGGGAATTTATTTCCAAGGGAATTTGCAATCGGGACGGAAACTTACGAGCATTGTCCGCATGAAAAGAAGCGGGATTATCCGCGTCTCGCAATTCATCACCCTCGTAATCCCAATAAAAATCTGCTTGATTATTTTTTTGAAGTTCTTTAAAAAGTACTTGTTCACAAGGATTTAAAGCGTTAAAACCAACAAAAACAAATTTTCGATTTTCAAAGAAAGTAATCGTTTCACGGCGGATTAATCGTTCCGCGGTCTGCCTGAAAATCATTGCTTCCGTACCTAAATTTTCCGCGAATAATTCTTCTCTAAATTGCAGGTAAATAGGAAGTAAAACGCGCCATACGGCAATAAAATCCTCTTGTGTTTTTCCTTCCGTAACGGGCAGAAAATGCTCCCAAAACTGCTGCAACGCCTGTATTTGCTTTTCCGAAAAAGGATTAAACAAACGGTCAATCTCTTTAAGTTCGGTAACATTGGTAAAAATCTGTTTGGCATCCACCAAATACTTATCCACATCGTCAAAATCGTTCAGCAACATTTCGCCCCAACCGGCAAACGTATCAAAAGTTTCCTCACGTTTGCTTATTTTTCTGAAAATAGCGTACAGACGGAAAAGCAGCTCGGTTTTGTCTGCCAGATTCAGTTCGGAGGCGGAATAAAAAACGTCGTTAATAGTGAGAATATTCGGCGAGAACACCGGTTTATCAATGAGTTGCGTCAAATATTTTTGAAAAAAAAGTCCCGCGCGTCTGTTTGGAAAAACAAACGTGTAATCGGAAATATTTTGCCCGTTTTCATTGTAAAAGGCTTGGGCAACACGATAAAGAAAAGGTTTCAAAAGTTCAGAGGTTTAACGAGCCTGCCTGCCGGTGAGGCAGGTTCAGAAGTTTAAGAGTTCGCAGGTTCAATGTTTAATTGTTTTGCTAAATTACATATTTTTATTCACAAAAAAATATCAATTGTTATTTTTTATCGTATTTTTGTTTTTGAAATCACGTGAAATTTTCAAAATATACATTCATGTAGGGACAGGTCGCGACCTGTCCGATTTTTCAATATGAAGTAACATGTCCGAAAAATAACGACCATATCAGAATACGGACAGGTCGCGACCTATCCCTACTGCAAAAAAACATCCATATACTTTATGAAAACGGAACTTCCAAAACGCAAACGTAATCGGAAATTTGGTTTTGATTATACCTCGAATGAAATTTATTTTATTACCACCTGTACAGAGGATAAAATTCATTTTTTCGGAAAAATAAAAAATGGACAGATGATTTTAAATGAAAACGGAAAAATTATTGAAAATCAGATTTATTGGTTGGAAAATCAATATCCGTACGTAGAAATTCACAATTTTGTGGTAATGCCAAACCATATACATTTGCTTTTTGATATAAATGCAGATAAAGTCGAAAACAATAAAGTAAAATCCGTTTCTTCATTAATGGGCGCTTTAAAAACTACCTCGTCAAAAGAGATTCATTTGAACGGTTGCAGTGATTTCTTTTGGCAACGTTCATTTCACGACAGAATTGTGAGAGATGCTCATGAATATGAGAATATTTATCATTATATATCGGAAAACCCTAAAAGATGGGGAAATGATGTACACAATCCGGATAAAAACAATGATGACATATGATGTTTTTTCGGACAAATCACGCGGACAGCATGCGGACAGCACGCGAACATCACACGGACAGGTCGCGACCTGTCCCTACATGATTATTTAATTTATCAATAATAAAAAATCAATCAACCTTCCATGATCGGAACCATTGTAAATACCGCAGCCGTAATTATCGGCGGAAGCATCGGGCTTTTACTCAAAAAAGGAATGCCGGAAAAGCTTAAAAGTATTTATTTTCAAGCCATTGGATTATTTACGCTTGCTATCGGAATTACGATGGTGTATAATATGCAACATATTCTATTAGTGGTATCTGCGCTTGCAATAGGTTCATTGTTAGGTGAGTGGGGAAATCTGGAAACGCATGTGGAAAACTTCACCGAGCGACTGAAACACCGCTTAAAAATAGGAAATGAACGTTTCTCGGAAGGATTAATCACTGCCTTTTTACTATTTTGCATTGGTTCTATGACCATTATAGGCGCTATGAATGAAGGTCTGGGCATCTCATCGGATTTACTCTACACAAAAGCCTTGATGGACGGGTTTTCAGCCATACTTTTGGCGTCTGCTTTTGGCGTAGGGGTGCTGTTTTCCGCCTTGCCTCTTTTTCTTTTTCAAGGCGCTATCACCCTTATAGCCATGTTTGCCGGAGATTTTCTATCTTCCGAAATGATGCTTGGATTAACTAATCTCGGCGGCATTTTACTTATCGGATTAGGAATTAACATTTTGGAAATTAAGAAAATACGCGTTATCAATATGCTTCCTTCGCTATTGGTGGTTATTTTATTAATGTGGATATTTTAATTTATTCTTTCCTTCGATAAAAACAATTGCACAAACTGCAAAAAACAGACACTTTACTGCAAATTTAGGTGTTTTTATATCAAAATTAATATTTATTCAGAACAATAAAATACCACAAAGTGTTATTAAAATAATACATTCCTTAGAACTCTCTTTTTTCTTTTTCATAAAGAAAAAATCAAATCTTCTAACATTTTAATAATATCCTATGAGCAAAAGAAATATCTTTGAAAAAAGATTGCAAATGCTGCAAGAGATGGAAAATAACGCCATCGAAAAACAGCACTTAAAAGGTAAACTTACCGCTCGCGAACGATTAAACATTTTATTTGACGAGGGCAGTTTTTTTGAGTTCAATTCATTTGTGGAACCTGCGCAGCAAACCGGTAAAAAAGGTTTCACATTTGGCGATGGCGTAGTAGTGGGCAGAGGATTAGTACAAGGGCGAAGCGTATTTGCTTACGCACAGGATTTTACTGTGGTAGGCGGTTCGTTGGGCTATTCGCACGGGATGAAAATAGCCAAAGTGCAAGAAATGGCGCTCAAATTCGGAGCGCCTTGCGTGGGACTCATTGACAGTGGCGGCGCACGTATTCAAGAAGGCATTACCAGCCTCTCAGCGTATGCCAAAATTTTCCATAACAACGTAAAATCGTCCGGCATTATTCCGCAAATCAGCGTAATTCTGGGTCCGGCGGCGGGTGGCGCGGTGTATTCGCCCGCGATGACGGATTTTGTAATCATGACTAACCAAACTTCCTATATGTTCGTTACCGGTCCGGATGTAGTAAAAGAAGTTCTGAATCAAGATATTACGATGGACGGACTGGGCGGAGGAAACATCCACGCGGAAAAAAGCGGGGTGGCGCATTTTGTGTATGAAGATGAAGAACACGCCATTATGTCGGTACGTAAATTGCTCTCTTACATTCCTTTAAATAATTTCGACCCGCTTCCAATGTCTGATGATGTTACTTATTATGAAGGAAGACAAGAATATCTAAATAAAATTGTGCCCGATGACGCCAATCGCCCGTATGATATAAAGGAAATTATCAATATCATCTGCGACAGCGACACGTTTTATGAAGTGCACGAAAAATTTGCCCCCAATATTGTGGTGGGTTTTGCTCGTTTGGACGGAAAAACCATCGGCATCGTAGCCAATCAACCGAAAGTTATGGCAGGAACGCTGGACATCAACGCCAGCGTAAAAGGCGCACGGTTTGTCCGTTTCTGTGACGCTTTCAACATTCCGCTTTTAGTATTTGAAGATGTTCCCGGATTTTTACCCGGCACAGAGCAGGAACACAACGGCATCATCCGTAATGGGTCAAAACTGCTCTACGCGTTTTGTGAAGCCACGGTACCAAAAATTACCGTTATCACCCGCAAAGCATACGGCGGCGCGTTTGTGGTAATGAACAGCCTCGGGATTGGCGGCGACTTTAACTTCGCGTGGCCCACTGCCGAAATAGCGGTTATGGGACCTGCCGGCGCCATAAAAATTGTGAATCGCGCCGAACTATCCAAAGCCGAAAATCGCGCTCAATTAGAGAAAGAACTGACCGATAAATATAAAAACGAAATAGCGAATCCTTTCAAAGCCGAAGAGTTGGCTATGATTGATGAGGTAATTCATCCGGCACAAACCCGCGACATTTTGATCACTTCTTTTGAAATTTTAGCCAACAAACAATACTCTCAACCCGAACGAAAACATGGAAATATACCCTTATAAATTTGTAAAGTTCAAAGGTTCAAAAGTTTAAGAGTTCAATAGTTCAATAGTTCAATAGTTGTATAAAATTAGGTTGTAGCGACTTCCAAGTCGCTGAATAAAAGCATAAACTCTCGATTGGGAACGGCGGATTTTTTCCGCCGAGCATAGTAGGCGGTAAAAAACCGCCTATCCCAAGCCGGAAATAGTGCATTGGATTTTTTTTTATGCTAATATTTAACAGTCTATCAGTCTCACATCTAAAAGTCTAACCGTCTAAATATGAATAAACGTCTTCTAATTGTAAACCGAAACGAAATTGCCATTCGTATAATGCGTTCCGCTAAAAAGCTGGGCATTACCACAGTGGTTATTCAATGCGACCGCGAGCCGGACGCTATGTACTTGGAATATGCCGATGAAATTATCCCTGCTCGTGAAACAATGGGCGATAAAGCCATTTTTCTTGACCCACAGGCATTGGTAAAAGTGGCATTGGAACATCACATTGATATGGTGCATCCGGGCTATGGTTTTTTATCCGAAAACCCGGATTTCGCTGAATTGTGCGAGAAAAACGGGCTTATTTTTGTAGGTCCATCCCCGGAATTAATCCGTAATATGGGTATAAAAACCATCGCTAAAAAAATGGCTGCCGACGCGGGAATGCCCCTTGTTCCGGGCAGCCCCGGCGCTATTACCGACGCTGCGGAAGCTAAGGCGTTCGCGGATAAAATTGGCTACCCCGTTATCTTGAAAGCCTCTGCCGGTGGTGGCGGACGCGGTATGCGCATTGTGGAAAAACCCGACACGATGGAGCGTAACTTCAAATCGGCATCGGAAGAAGCTATTTCAGCTTTTGGAAACGGCGATATGTTTATCGAAAAATACATTCAAAACCCCAAACACCTCGAATTTCAAATTTTGGGCGATAAACACGGAAACGTAGTGCATCTTGGCGAGCGGGAATGTTCATTGCAACGCAAGCACCAAAAACTCATTGAAGAAGCGCCGTCAGCAAGTATCTCATCAGAAAAACGGACAGAAATGGGAGAACTTTCTGTAAAATTTGCCAAACACATCGGATATTATTCTGCCGGAACCATTGAATTTATTCTGGACGAAGACGGCACCTACTATTTTATGGAAATGAACACCCGTATTCAGGTAGAACACCCTGTTACCGAAATGATTACAGGCGTGGATTTGATTGATTGGCAGATAAAAGTAGCGCTGAATGAAGTTTTAAATTTGAAACAAGAAGACATTCATATCAACGGCTGGGCGATAGAGTGCCGCGTAAATACCGAAGACCCTCAAAACCGTTTCAGTCCTCAAACAGGCTTTATAGAAAGCATCCATTTTCCACACGGCGAGCATATCCGCATTGAAACAGGCGTGAAAAACGCGTCGGTAGTTACGCCGTATTTCGACTCGATGATTGCCAAAATCATTGTTCACGGCGCCGACCGCAAGGACGTCATACAGAAAACATTGACCGCTCTGGACGAATTTAGCTTAACCGGACTAAAAACCACCATACCGTTTTGCCGTACCGTGCTGAGAAGTCCCGAATTTATAGACGCCACTTACACCACTCGGTGGGTGGACACCACCTATACCCCCGAAATGCTGGAAGCCGAAGACGAAGAAATGATGGGCGCCCTTGCCGCTACCATTGTGTACGCCAAAGAATACCTTCTTTACTCGTCCGATTCGCCCATGTTCAAAAGCCAATCGCTGAATGTGTGGGTGCTGAATAAGAGGATTAATAAATAATATGCCAATATGCCAATATGCCAATGAGGTAATACAGCTAATCAATTACCATTCAACAAATTAACTAATCAACTAATAGACCTATCAAAATGGCAACAACATACGTATATAAAAGAGACGCTACACGTTTATTTATCGCCATGCGCGACAACGGTAAACGATTTAAGATATATGTTCCAAAGGAATCACGCCCCATTATCAACGGCGAAGAGAAAAATATTCAGTTATTGGAACATAAAAACACCCATTCTACCTTTGATTACAACGATAAAACTTATCGGTGTGAAATCACTCAGAAAGACCAAAACCGCATTACGGTAAAAGTAAACGGTGTGGAATATAAATTTAGTTTGGAATCCATTTTCTCGTACCTTCGTCAGGGAATTTTGAACAAAGGCGATAAAAACAACGAACACAAAAACGACCTGAAAGCGCCCATGCCGGGAAAAATTGTGGAAATATTTATGAGCGAAGGCGACTTGGTAAACGCCGGCGAGCCAATTTTAAGTTTGGAAGCGATGAAAATGCAAAACGAGATTAATGCGCCTTGCAATGGCGTAATTCGTAAGATTCACGTTCAACAAGACCAATCTGTAATGAAAGATGAATTGCTGATAGAGTTTACCTCTATTGATGAGTAAGAGGTTTTTTAAGAGCCCACATTTTCTGCACCATACACATTTTTGTATATGGTGTTTTTTATTTTATCGTAATTTTCCACTACAAAATCCACGTCATCCGTCATTAAATGCAGCGGCTGATAAAAACCTTTTTCATTGTAGGGCGGCTGCAAATAATCTACGGGAACAATCTGATAACCTAACCGGCTGTAAAACTCTATCCTACGCGCATTGAGTTCATTATCGGGCAATTCCACTTCAAAAACCAACGGCGCTTCGGCAGTGGATTTTATCATCTTCATCACCTTTTCGCCCAATTTATTTCCACGTACGGCTTCTTCAATGGCAAAATGTTCGGCGAACAAAAACCAGCCAAAGTTCCAATAATTGAAGAACCCCACAAAAGAACCGTTGAGCAACACCGCGTTGCAGTAAAAAATATCTTTGGCTGATTCTATAAACCGCTTGTAATCGTCGTTTGAGTGTCGTTGATTTTCCGGAAAAGCATCGGCATAAAGCGCTAAAAGCTTCTCAAAATAAGGATTATCGGTAGATTTTATTTGAATAAATTCCATAATTTAGTTACAAGTTATGAGTTTTTTTAGTAAAAGAGAAAAACGGTTTCGTTCAGCGAAACCGTTTTTATTTTCTTTATTTTTGATTGGTATTTAGTGACAACCACAGCCGCTGCCGCAGCCTTCATCATCACAGTCGTTGTCATCACAACCACAATTGCCACTACTGCAACCGCCGCTGCCGCATCCACAACCTCCGCCAAAGAGCGTGTTGATTTCTTCTTGAGTGGCTTCCCGCACTTTAAGTACTTTTCCTTTAAAATGAAGTGTTTCGCCTGCCAAAGGATGATTTAAATCTACTTTTACGTGTTTATCATCCACAGAAACTACTTGTGCTTGAACACGGTTTCCTTCATTATCCATTAAAGGCACTACGTTACCTGCAAAAACCATTTCTTCGTCCAGTTTACCATCTATTTCAAAAACGGCGCGGTCTAAATCGATCACCGCTTCATCGTCATACTCACCATAAGCTTCATCGGGCGTAAGCGTGAAATCAAACGCGTCTTCTGCTTGCAGGTTTGCTAATTTTTCTTCAAATTTGGGCAGCATCATCCCTACCCCGTAGATAAAATTCAATGGTTGTTCCGGCGTGGCTCTTTCCATCAATTCCAATTCGCCTTTTTCGCCATCTACATATAATTCATATTCGGCATCTACTACTGTTTGTGCTGTAATTTTCATTATTTCTATTTTTTATTTAATTGTGAATAAACATTTTTAACGCTGGAAACCGTAAATCAGAAGACCCAAGTACTTGTCTTTTAAACAGCTATTAGGATTAAACGTTTGAAAAGTTTAAAAGTTCAAATCAAGATTACCTTTACCCCTTCCCTTTTCTAAATTCTCTTTTCCAGCCTCTTAATACCATATTACCGGTGAACCGCCTCTACTTCCTTGTTTTTCGTATTTTAAGTCTTGCAACATACTCGCGTTTACACCGATGCGGAATGTAAATGTTTTGTACGGTCCTACGGGAACAAAACTTCCGGTAAGTGTCCAACAGTGTAGATTTCGAGTAAAATTAAACATGGTGTAAGTTATTTTTTTTGCTTCAAAATCATACCCTGAATTGGCGCTTAACTGCCAACCGGGCGTAAGTTTTATATTTCCATTTACGTTTAAAACGCTTCCGGAAATTCGCCTTTTATATTCCATTTTCTCAAAATCAAATCCATTGGGACGCATATCATCACCGTAGGAAATGGAATAAGAAAGCGATAAAGACCAAGGAATTTCTACTTTTTCATAACCGTCCGCGTCTTTTTCACGCTTATTTTTGTTTTGAGCATCCGAATCCTCTTGTGCACGGTCTCTAAGCACATCGTTTATGTTTTGGTTTCCTATATTATTCTGGGCATTAAGAGTATCTGAGGGTTTATTGCCGTTGTTTCTTTTGTTACTTTTTTCTTTTTTCCGAAAAGTTTCATTTGAAAATGTATAACTTATCGGAATAGAGAAAAGACCTTCAAAGCGGGGTAATTTTCCGTGATTCCATCGGAGTTGATTTGTTTTTACAGGTCTGCCGTCTTTGAGCCCCCACATATAAGGGTTTAAACTCAAATTAAAACTATAAGAAAACCATTTCCATTTGACTCCTAAATTCACATTAAAATTTGACCAGCGCATAGAATCCGCCATTAAGTTATAATTACCGCTAATGGTAAAATTATCAATCAGACTTACTATTTTCGTGGCATTTTCATTCACTGTGTCTCTGAGATTTCTCATCTTCATCTCCAAATTATTCTTTATGGAAAAATTGATGCTTCCGGACTTTCCTGCGCCGGGACCGCCGTACATCGTACCCTCAAACTTGGAATAACGTACATAATCCGTAATAATATTGTTTGGATTACGAGGATCTATCATTTTACGTTCGTAAGAATCAAAAAATCCCCACATTGGATCAGCAAAATCGGGATTATACCCCATCCCTATCTGCGGTGTAATGACGTGGCGGATAGTAGAAATTTTATCTCCAAAAAGCGATTTTAGAGGTTTATAAAAACCATAAAAGGTAGTATTTGCTGAAACTCCGGTATTAAAATTATAGTTTCTCTTAAATCCGTAGAGTGTTTCTATAACTTCATGTCCCACTTTTTTATCTTCATCCCATTCCCACGATTTTTTTATGGAATTAAGTGACCAACGCTCATTATAATTGGCATTAAAAGATAACGCTATGTATTTCAATACGTTAAACGTAGCCGATATAGGGATGCTGTGGGACATCCCGTTTTTCCAATCTTTAGCCAATGAAGAATGCAGCAACTTGTATTCTTTGGTGGTAATACTGTTAGCCAACGTACCGGAATAAGAAAGCGAGATTTTTTCATACCAGCGCTCGTTTCCTACCGCGTTTTTCCGCTTAAAAGGCGTTATACGGCTCATAGCAATGGATAAATTAGGCAGCGTAAGGCTAATCATTGTATCTCTTGCTTGTTGGTTCACCTGCATGGACCCCGTAATGGAAAAAGGATTGTTGGGAAAACGTTGTGAAAACGAGATGCTTGAACCTTTGGTAACTTCTGCCATCGCCGGAGTGTAATACGTGTTCACATCATTACGGTTATATCCGCTGGTGGAAAAATTCACGCTGGCAGAAAGCGTGCGGAAAGGGTTTACCTTGGGGTTTTGCGAGTGCGACCATTGCAGGCGAAAGTCCTTCATTTTGGCATAATCCGGCATATCCGGCTCACCCGTAACGGTTTCACGGTAAGAGATATTTACGCCCCCATTGTACTTATATCTTTTCAGATAATTGGAAGTGATATTTACCCCCCAAGTGCCTTTTGTGTAAATGTCCGCGCGCAAATCCAAGTCCACGTAATCGCTCAACGCGAAATAGTAACCTCCGCGTGTTAAGCCGTAACCGTACGTAAAATCCGTTTCAAACGTTGGCATTTGAATTCCGGAAGAATACTGCTTGTTAAAGGGAAAATAACCAAAAGGAATAGCGATGGGCAACGGCACGTCCAGCAGCACTAAATGTGCCGGACCGGTAGCAATGTAACTGCCGGGTTTTACTTTGGCTTTGGAAAGACTCAAAAAAAAGTGCGGATGGTCGTGATCATCGCACGTGGTGTATTTACCGTCCGCCATGCAGAGTTCATCGTTGGCGGTTTTTTTAGTTCTGTCGCTGAGGATATAACCCTCCCCTTGCTGTGTTACCGCTTGGCGAATATAGCCTTTTTTAGTGCGCAAATTATAGGTCAATTCCTTGGCGGAGTACGGTTCACTCCCTTCTTCCGAAAATACAGGACTGCCGATGATGTTACCAATGCTATCGGTGGTGCCGCGCGCGTACACTAAACTACTATCCATCCTCACACGAATATAGTCCGACTGCAAGTTAATCTTTTTATACTTTACATCCCCTTTTCCATACAAGAATCCGGTACCGTTGCCAAAAAGAACCATAGAATCCGTAGAAGAATAAGATATTTCAGCATCAATAGCGTTTGAATTTTTCTTCAGCGTATTTTGAACGGAATCTTTTTTATTCAATGCAAGTTTCTGACTGTCTGCTGCTTGTGTATTATTAACAACAAGCGGCTTCGTGTTAGACTGCTGCGCTTGTAAAAGCGTGGGCTTAAAAAACACGAGCATCAAAACCACTAAAAAGAAAAGGTATATGTTATGTAAACACTTGCAATAAAGCATTTTATAGAATAAGAGTCTGATTAAAAAATATTCGTGCAAATTTAGTTAAAAAAATGCGTCAAATGGGCTTTTATACTTTTTTTTATTATTAATTTGATATTTTAGAACTTATTTTTTCTGCCTGCTTACAATATTATTCGTAATTTTGCGGAAACTTCGATGTTTGACGTTTAAAGTTTTACAAGGGCGCGCAAGAATCGCTAAAAATCTTTGGATTTGGAATTTTAAACTGTGAACTTCAAACTGCAAACATCCAACCTCAAACTTCGAACATCAAACTTAAATAAAAAAAGATATGCGTTATTTTTTGCTTTGCGTTATTTTTTTAGGATTATTTTCTATTGAGAGCGCTTTCGCCAAGCAATTTACAGTAGTGATTGACGCCGGACACGGTGGACACGATAGTGGCGCGGTAGGCAGACATATCACCGAAAAAAAACTGAATCTTGCCGTAACGCTGTTGGTAGGAAAAATGATTGAGGAAAACTATCCTGATATCAAAGTAGTGTACACACGCAAAACTGACCGTTTTTTACCGTTGCAAGAGAGAGCAGATATTGTAAACCGAAACAATGCCGATGTTTTTCTATGCATCCACGCCAATGCCAACAACAGTTCAGCTGCTTACGGCGCCGAAACCTACACGTTGGGGGTTAACACCAAGCGTACCAAAGGGAATCTGGAAGTAGCCATGCGCGAAAACTCGGTAATTTTACTCGAAGACGATTATAAAACCCGCTACCAAGGTTTTGACCCGCGTTCCGTTGATTCATACATTATGTTTGAATTTATGCAGGATAAATATATGGACAGCAGCATACAACTGGCGTCTGCCATACAAAAACAGTTTGTACGTTCCGGCAGATATGACCGCGGCGTACGCCAAGATGTATTTTGGGTACTATATAAATCCGCTTGTCCAAGCGTGCTTATTGAAATGGGATTTCTTTCTAACCGCGCGGAAGAAGAATACCTCAGCTCCGTTGCCGGACAGCAAAGCATAGCCTCAGCCATTTATCGCGCGTTCTTGATTTATAAAAAAGATTACGATAAGAGGAATGGCAAAATTTCCAAAATACGTTCGGAAGATATTTATAAAGACCCCAAAATTCCCGAAACAGACACGTTGAAAGCAGACCAAGAAGAGGTGGAAAAAGAAACCACAACTCCCACTAACTCAACCATCGCCTGCGCTCAACCTCTACAAAAAAATACGGAAGGTACGGTCTATAAAGTACAAATCGCGGCATCAAAATATAGGTTTGGCAAGAATGATCCTGAATTAAAAGGATTTAGTAATACCGAATATTATTTAGAAAATGGCCTTTATAAATATACCAGCGGTAATTTTTCTACCTTTGAGGAAGCCAACCAATTCAGACGAAAAATAACTCAATATTTCCCGAATGCTTTTGTAGTAACCTTCAAAAATGGGAATAGAGTCAAGTGAGTTCCGAATTCTGAGTTCTGAGTTTTAATTTCTGAGTTCGGAGTTTTGAGTTTCACATTGCAGAATCAATACAACTAAATTCAAATCGGAAAAGAAATGTAAACTTGTGAAACCTGAAACATGAAACATGAAACATGAAACATGAAACATGAAACATGAAACATGA
>MTLC01001024.1_pt1 | contig 59778 bp, 55 predicted proteins | sample 1982451 | NCBI WGS metagenome assembly MTLC01 (sample SAMN05710165, study PRJNA340218) | biofilm metagenome | isolation source: sample SPH anode biofilm adapted to +100 mV | place: USA | collected 2012-02-03 | reverse complement strand
CAGAAAAACGGAATGTGAAATACGCAGAGTGGGTATTATCGTCAATTCCAGATGGAGAATGGGAACTAATCCGCTCAGCGACACAGAGAGGGCAATTAACAGGAGAAAGCAAATTTTATGATCAAGTGGCAGAGAGGCTGGGACAGAGGATCGAAGCAAGGAAACCTGGACGCCCGAGAAAAGATGCAAAATAAATCTGTCCCGCATTTTCCGCGCATTTTCCATGTCCCGCATTTTCTCTCCCGCATTTTCTCCGCATTTTCTAACCGCCTGTCCATGACGTAAATCAGTCTGCCGGCCTCTTGATTAAATCCATTTGGTGCATGACCCAGATCAATTATTTCAGCTTTTCCTTTGCGCATAAAACCGGATTGAGATACATTTCAGGGGCATGGAATCTGCCGCGCGAGGAATATCATGATTTCTAAAGCCGTTTCATTCGTAGCCAAATCCGGAACAGGCAAAACCACTCTTCTGGAGAAGGTTATTGCCGAACTCAAGTTGCGCGGCTACCGCGTGGGGGTTATCAAGCATGATGCCCACCAATTTGAAATCGATCACCCCGGCAAGGACAGTCACCGCCTGACCGCCGCTGGCGCCGATACGATGCTGATTTCGTCTCCGGAAAAACTGGCGATTGTGAAAAAGCATGCCGAGTCACCGCCGATAGAGGAGCTGATCGCCACCTATTTTGGCGACATGGATCTGATTCTGACTGAAGGTTTCAAAAAGAGCGGCCTGCCCAAGATCGAGGTGCACCGCAAGGAGCGCAGCGCCACGCTTCTTTGCCGTGGCGAGCAGCACGACCCGTCTCTGCTGGCGGTTGCCAGCGATGAGCCTTTGGAACTGGATGTGCCGGTGCTGGATCTGAATGATCCGGCCAAAGTTGCTGATTTCCTGGAGAAAAATATTATTCATGCAGCTGACTGACTCCATTGGGAGAAACATAAATTATCTGCGCCTGTCGGTCACTGACCGCTGCAATATGCGCTGTTTTTACTGTATGCCCAAAGAGGGTATTGTAAAAAAGGGGCACGAGGCGGTGCTTTCCTACGAGGAACTGCAGCTGATTGCCGAAGCGGCGGTCGGGTTGGGGATCGAGAAAATCCGTATCACCGGCGGCGAGCCGCTGGTGCGCTCCGGGATTGTCGGGTTTCTGGAAAGGCTGGCCGGGATCAGGGGTTTGCGGCATCTGGCCCTGACTACCAATGGATTGCTGCTGGATGAGATGGCCGCTGATCTGTATAGAGTTGGAGTGCAGCGCCTGAATGTCAGCCTTGATTCTCTCAACCCGCAGACTTTCAGCGATGTTACCCGCGGTGGAGAGTTGAAACGTGTGCTGGCTGGGCTGGATGCCGCCGAGAAGGCCGGTTTTCCACCTCCCAAGATCAACGTGGTCATTATGCGCGGAGTCAACGACGCCGAAATACTCGACTTCGCCGAGATGACCCGTCGGCGCGGCAATTCGGTGCGCTTTATCGAATATATGCCGGTTGTCAAAGAGGATGGCTGGCAGCGCTACTGTATCTCCGGCGACGAAATCCTGCAGCGCATCGCCGAGCGCTACACACTGGAACAGATCGACAAGGGGAAGTACGCCGGGCCGTCGCGAGATTTCAGAATCTCCGGCGCATTGGGAAGCATCGGCATCATCACGGCTGTTTCCGGACACTTCTGCAGCGAATGTAACCGCATACGAGTTACCTCCACCGGTCAGGCCAAGGGGTGTCTGTTTTCGGACGAGAGGACGGACCTGCTCCCTTTTCTGCGCCCTCCTGATCATGAAAAATTGTCACAGGCTTTGCGCGGCATTGTTTCCAGCAAGCCGGAGCGGCATGGAATCTCCTGCGACGGATACGCACACCAGAATTTTACGATGGCACAAGTAGGGGGATAATTTAAATGGCAACTGTGGAAGCTGTCTGCATCAGCGAAAATAAAGGGGAACGCAAGAAGCCGGTTGATGCGGTGGAGATGCGGGAAAACCATGGCATTGTCGGTGACGGGCATGCCGGGGAATGGCATCGCCAGGTCAGTTTGCTGGCCACCGAGAGCATTGAGAAGATGCGCAAGCTGGGGCTGGATGTTACCGCCGGAGATTTTGCCGAGAATATCACCACCAGCGGCATTGATCTCGTCTCGCTGCCGCTCGGCTCACGCCTGCAGGTCGGGCAGGCGCTGCTGGAAGTGACCCAGATCGGCAAGGAGTGTCATACCCGCTGTGCTATTTACTATCAGGCTGGCGATTGCGTTATGCCCAAAGAGGGGATTTTTGCCAAGGTTATCAGTGGCGGAATCGTCAAGCCCGCCGATCAGATCCAGCTGGTATCTCCTTGATTTCAGCCGTTTTAAAATAAACATGTAACCTTGCCGCCCCTCGACAAAATGCTGTTCAGGGGCGGTTCGCACATGATCAACCCGCCCGCGGGGATCAGGATGAACCTATCAAAGACCTTTCCCGGCTAATTCCATATCTGACAGCCCTGCGCGGGCGATACGCTGCCGGAGCGCTTTTTCTGCTGCTGACCAATGCCTTTGCCCTGTTGATACCCTGGTTCATGAAGCTGGCGGTGGAGGCTTTGCAGCATCCGTTGACAGCCCGTCTCTCTCCCGAGTTATGCGCCTCCGCAATTGCCCTGCTGGCGCTGGTCCATTGTGTAACCCGCATCTTTTCCCGCACCCTGATTTTAAATGCAGCCCGCATCATAGAATTCCGCATCCGTGACGATCTTTTCCGACGGCTGATGCAGCTTGATCTGGGCTATTTTTCCACCAGCCGGAGCGGCGATATTCTCTCGCGATTTTCCAACGACTTGACCAATGTGCGCATGCTGGCCGGATTCGGCGCGATGAGCGGGATCAATACGCTGATCATTTATACCGCTGCCGTGACGATGATGCTGAAGATCCATCCCTGGCTGACCTTCTGGGCAATACTGCCGTTTCCACTGATGGTCCTGACCGTGAAAAAAGTCAGTCATCGGCTGTTTCGCCGTTCGCTGCTGGCGCAGGAAGAGCTGGCTCGTCTTTCCAGCCAGGCCGAAGAAACCGTTTCGGCGGTGCGGCTGATCAAATCCTACTGCCGTGAAGAGCATTTTCAGGGGGAGTTCGGGAAAACTGCCCAAAATTACCTGCGGCATAATCTGAAGCTGGCGCGGCTGCGCGGCCTGATCATTCCGGTCATGGCGGCCGCCACCGGTTCGGGAACCTTGATCGTCCTGTTTATGGGGGGTCGTCTGGTTATAGGCGGAGTCATCACGCTTGGCGATTTTGTGGCATTCAGCGGTTACCTGGCGATGCTGGTCTGGCCGACAGCCGTCATGGGTTGGCTTCTGACCCTGGGACAGCGTGGCGCCGCCTCCATGTCGCGTTTATGCGGCATACTGGAGGCTGAAGCGGTGGTGGCCGACGGCCCAGCTTCGAAGCCGGTCGAAGGGTTGAAATCCGGCATCGAGTTCCGCAACCTTTCCTTCAGCTATGGGGATAAACGGATTCTGGATGGCTTGTCCCTGCGAATCAAGGCCGGAGAAACGGTTGGGATTACCGGGGAGGTCGGCAGCGGCAAAACTACGCTATTGCGTCTGGTGCCGAGGCTGCTCCCGGCGGCCGACGGAGAGCTGCTGATTGATGGCCGGGATATAAATACGATCACAATTGCCAGCCTGCGTCGCTTGATCGGCTTTGTCCCACAGGAGGCTTTTCTCTTTTCGCGCACGATTGCGGAAAATATTTCCTATGGGCTGGATGGCGGGCAGGATCACGATGCTTTGGAAAAAACGGCCCGTCAGGCCGGATTTCTGGAGGATGTCGAGGGGTTTCCAAACAGCTTTGATACCCAGGTGGGAGAGAAGGGAGTTACGCTTTCGGGGGGACAGAAGCAGCGTCTGGCGATTGCAAGAGCCGTCGCCAGCGATCCGCCAATCCTGCTGCTGGATGATCCTCTTTCGGCGGTGGATGCCGGACGCGAAGAGGAAATCCTCAACGAGCTGGGACGATTCTACAGCGGCAGGACTGTGTTGATCGTTTCTCAGCGGGTTTCGGCATTTCGTGATTGCGACCGGGTGATTGTCCTCAAGGATGGCAGGATTGCCGAGCAGGGAACACCCGCAGAGTTGTTATCTCGGGAGGGTATTTATGCCCGGATGTGCCAGATGCACCAGCTGCAGGATGAGCTGGGAGGCGGGTGTTGAAAAGTTGAAAAGCAATCTGTTTTAGAACGGGTAGCCTAGTCCGACGAAGATGGCCGGGCCGTCTTTTCCGATTCCCAGATCAACCCGCCCGACGATATTGGGGCGTACAATCGCCCGGAAACCAATTCCGGGGTTGAACTCAAAATTGTTGCTGCTGGCTTTGTCCAGTGACTCCATTACCGCCCCCAGGTCAATGAACGGTGCTACTTCCCAGTCAGCGGTCACATTGAACACTTCCCAGCGGAACAATCTGATGCGCTCTTCCAGATTGCAGAGGAAGAAGCTGTTGTCGATGAAGCGGTTGCGTCCGTAGCCGCGTAAAGTGGTCTCTCCCCCCAGAATACTCTGCTCCAGAAATGGCACATCCTTGCCAAGAGTCTGATTGTACATCAGGCGGAATACGCTGACGTAGCGGGCGTTGTCCAGCGGGATAAATCCTTTGGTTTCAACTTCGTAGCGCCGGTAATCTCCGGCTCCCCCCAGGGCTTTCAGGGTCGGTTCAAAGGTAAATCGGGCATATCCGCCGTAGGTGGGTGTGTCACGATCATTCAGCGTGCTGTATGAAAAAGTGATGCGGGGGGCGTGAGTGGTAAAGCCGTCCCTCCCCGGTACGCTGGATGCGGAGAATAAATCCTTGATATAAGGGATTTTTTTAACAGCTCCCCGCTTGATGTCCACGTCACGGAAACGGTCGCCGATTGCGATCTGGTAATGCTTGCCGACCTGATAGCCCGCCGAAAGGTTATACCCGACCTCGTCGTTGGCATAGTTGGTTTCCAACTGCTGCGGGCTCTTGGCATTAAAGCCGAAAAAACGGGAAGAGCCGTCGGAAAGTTTGAAAAAATTGGCGTTAAGTTCCAGCTTTTTGTCCAGCTGCGAGATGTCGCGAATCCGAAACTCATAATCGTGGTTTACCTTGCTGGATTGGGACAGGTTGAATTCAATGACACGCTCCGGCGTTGGATAAAACGCGCCGTAGAGCGAAGCGGTTACGCCGAAATTGCTGTTCTGATTAATTTGCGGAGCCAGCATCGTGTTGATTTCGTCTTTTTTGTTGTGGATCAGGAAAGCCGCCAGAGCACCGGAGGTGATTCCTTCGTTCGGACTGGAGGCAATTACCGGCAACGGCACGGTCACTACCTTGACAGTGCTGTCACAGGCTTCTCCGGTCAGCGGGAAAGGGAGCTTCTCGCGGGGAATGTAGCTGGTGCATCCGGCCAGCAGCGTGAGGCTGAACAAGAATATTAAAAAGCGACTGTATGTCGATATAACAGATAGTTGTGAGTTTTTCATAGCCAAAACATCTATCATTACTGGCCATAACTGTCAATGCCGCAATCCCGCTGGCGGGCAGGTTTGCCCGTTTGTGCGCGAATCCGTTCCCTAAAGACAGCCGCTCGTGTTTCCGTCGTGTGGATGATCTGCCACTGCCGGACAAAAAGCTGGCACGGCAAGTGCTAGGCAGAGGGTATCAGCCTCAACCAAGGGAGGAAATATTATGGGCAGAACAATACTAATCTGTGATGACGAGCCAATTGTCAGGATGAACCTGAAGGCCATGCTGGCCGAGCTGGGGTTTGAGGAGATTTTAGAGTGCGGTGACGGCAAAAGGGCTGTGGAGACGGCTTTGGCAAGTTTTCCGGATATGGCGATTCTGGATGTTTCGATGCCGGAGATGGATGGAATCACGGCTGCCGGGGAGATCAAAAAGAAACTGAAAATACCAATCATGCTGCTGACTAACGCTTTCGATGGCAAGACTGCCAAACGGGCAGCCGAATGCGGAATTGCCGCTTTTTTAACCAAACCGCTTCGCAAGCAGGATTTATTGCCTGCTATCGAGATGGCCCTCAGCCATGCGGAAGAAGTTGAAAATCTGAAAGAGCAGATCGACGACCTGCGTGAAACAATTGATAACCGCAAGATAATAGAAAAAGCCAAAGGTATTTTGATGGAAAAAAACCGGATGAATGAGGCCGATGCTTATCGCGCCATGCAGAAGCTGGCGATGGACAAGCGCAAGAGTCTGCGCCAGGTAGCTGACATTATTCTGAAGGAAGAATCTGTCAGGTGATCAAGCGCTGAGATGTTGGGATGATTAGCCCTGGTTTAGGGCAAGCCACCAGGCGGCGATTACTGCTGCTCCGCTAGCTGCCGCCAGCAGGGCGTTCAGAATTTTCCCCGGGCGGCCATATTTCCCAATCAACTGTTCTGACGCCAGCCCCAGTAACGCGCCGCTGCCGAAACCGAACAGATGTGCCCCCAGGTCGGTGTTCTTACCCTCCGTTCCCAGAATTGCCAGCAAAGCCAATCCCGAAGCCACCGGTATAAACCAGCGCCGCTGCAGATGGTGTCGATGACGTAGCATGCTGGTGGCGGCCAGGATGCCGACCGCTCCAAATACGGCTGTTGACGCGCCGACCGAGCGATGGTCCGGCGATTGGGCCCAGGCGTTGAGCAGGTTGCCGAGAGCCCCGGAAGTGAGCAGCAGGCTCCAGGACAACCCGGAGCCGAGTTCACGGCAGAGCAGAATAATGAATGTGCCGCCGATGGTCAGGTTGCCGAGCAGGTGGGGGAAGTCGGCATGCAGGGTCAAGGCCGTCACCAGCCGCCACCATTCCCCATTCAGGATTTTTTCGGCATGGGCGCCACCTAGCTCGTTAAAATCAATGATGCCGACCCCCGGCCTCGAAATGCCGAGAAGGCTCAGATTGTGGAAGGTAGCCAACAGGATCAGGATTGAAACGGTCGGAATGGTATTTTCAATCAATGTTCGCGTGGCCGGCAGTGGCGGCGGCCAGTCGCGGTTTTTTTCTTCATACAGCCTCAGCTCGTTACGGGCGCTTTCCAGGTGCAGTTCCGGAACAAGCAACTGCCACTCTGGCCCGTGCGGTTCAATGCAGCACGGAATCGAGCGCGAATCCAGCACAAGCGCCCAGGCTTGTGCCCGCCGTTTGTTCAATGTCTCTCCGCTGTCTGCCAAAACTGGCCGCCAGGGCGGTTGCTCTGCCTGATCTTCTCTCTCCAAAGTGTCCATTCCGTACAGTATAATCACTAATTCTCAATTTATCAGCTGTTTCAAAATAAAAGTGTCTTGCCGACCAGCCCGCTTTTGCGTAAACTTTGCGCAGGGCCGGTTTGTATCCGGCTGATATCACTTCGGGAGTCAACCAGATGAATATAGCTGAAAAAGTCAGAAAAATCGCCGTCGATGCCCGCCAGGCCTCGTTGGCCATGGCGCGTCTTTCGAGTGGGACAAAGAACAGCATGTTGCTGAAAATGGCGTCAGCGCTGGAAGCGGGCGTCGGACAGCTGATCATTGAAAATCAAAAAGATCTGGAGGCTGGTCGGCTAAAGGGGCTTTCCGGCGCAATGCTGGATCGGCTGATGCTTGACGAAAAGCGGATCGGAGCGATTGCTAATGCCCTGCGTGAGGTCGCCGCCCTGCCTGATCCGGTTGGCGAAGTTACCAAAATGTGGAAACGCCCCAATGAGTTGATGGTCGGCAAGATGCGCATCCCGCTGGGAGTGATCGGCATCATCTACGAATCGAGGCCGAACGTTACGGCCGATGCCGCTGCGCTTTGCCTCAAGGCTGGCAATGCCGTCATCCTGCGGGGTGGTTCCGAGGCAATCCACTCCAATCTGGCGATTGCCGCTCTGCTGCAGTCGGTGCTGAGAGAGCTGGCTATTCCGGAGGCGGCCCTGTCGCTGATCCCTTTCACGGAGCGGGAAGGGGTGCTGGAAATGCTCAAACAGGAGGAGTCCATCGACCTGATCATACCGCGCGGCGGAGAAAGTCTGATCCGGTTTGTGGTTGAAAATTCCCGGATTCCGGTCATCAAGCATTACAAGGGTGTTTGTCATGTTTTTGTGGATAAGTCGGCCGATTTCGACAAGGCAGAGCTGATCATCGCCAATTCCAAGGTTCAGCGCCCCGGCGTCTGCAACTCGCTGGAGACCCTCCTGATTCACAAAGAGGTTGCTGATGAATTCATCCCCAGGATTGCCACCGCTTTGTCAGCCCTGAATGTCGAGCTGCGCGGCGATGAAGTCTTCTGCAGGCTTGCGCCGCAGGCCGTACCGGCTTCGGAGGAGGACTGGCATGCCGAATATCTCGAGCTGATCCTGGCCTGCCGAGTGGTGGACGATATTGATGCCGCAATCGACCATATCAACCGTTACTGCTCGCTGCATACCGAGTCGATCATTACCAGCGATTACGGGAGGGCTCAGCGATTTATCCGCGAGGTGAACTCTTCCTGCGTGATGGTCAATGCCTCTACGCGCTTTTCCGACGGAGGGGAACTTGGACTGGGGGCCGAAATCGGCATTTCCACAACCAAGCTGCATTCTTTCGGTCCGATGGGGCTGGAAGATCTGACAACCACCAAGTTCATCGTTTATGGTGACGGGCAGGTGCGGGGATAACCGTTTTTGAAAGGGAGGCAGCACAATGATGACAACCCGGCAGCAGATCGATAAATTTCTTTCATCACCATCCTTCGGAGTTGTGGGGGCGTCCGCCAATCGCGCCAAATACGGCAACAAGGTGCTGCGCTGTTATCAGCAGAACGGCAAAAAGGTCGTTCCGGTCAATCCGGTTGAGTCCGAGATTGAGGGTTTGCCCTGTGTTTCAAATGTCAGCGACCTGCCGGCGGAGGTCAAGAGCATCTCGATGATCACCCCTCCGGCCGTGACCTCGCAGCTGGTGCCGCTGGCCATTGCAAGAGGTATCGAGAATATCTGGATGCAGCCTGGCGCTGAAGATCCCGCTGCGGTTGCTCTTTGTCGGGAGCACGGAATTAATGTTATTGCCGATGGAAGTTGCGTGCTGGTTGTGCTGGGTTACCATGATCACTGAACCGGAGCTGTTGTAGCCGGTTGTTGCCACTGGAAAATTGATTTTTGTGTGAGCCGTCTCCGTATATGGATGCGGCTTTTCTTTTATAGAATAGTGGTTTATATGCCGTTGTAGTTGATCGAAGTTCTTCCGGCAGCACTAATGCCGGTAAATATTTGTATAATGATTTCATGGTATTGAATGTATGTTTGTTGTAAAAAAATGTTTGCAATGGCGTCTGATATGTTTTAAAGTCCGGCCTCCTTGTATTGCCAGGTAAAGAACCATTCATCTGCTATGAAACGGAGTGGCTATGGCGCAGACTGCACATAAAACAGAGGAGAGCGGGTTTGTCGGGGCTGTCAGCGGGATGTCGCTGGCCGATATTGTCCAGGTCAAGGGTGGCAACCGCTATTCCGGCTGTCTGCTCGTTGAGCATCTAAGCAACAGCGGGGTTATTTTTTTCCGGGATGGAGATGTTGTGCATGCCGAGCAGGGCGCGCTTTCGGGCGAGGCAGCCTTTTACGCCATCATGGGATGGGTTGGCGGAACTTTCAGGAGCGAGCCGAAGGTTTCCACGACCAGCCGGACTATTGATCAGTCATTGGGGTATCTGGTGCTGGAGGCGCTGCGGCGGATGGACGAATCCGGCGGCGCATTGCAGGGGAGGCCGCCGCATGCAAGTGGAAACGCGGCAGGTGCCGGTGATATAGGAAGCAGGCTAAGAGAGATAGCCGAGGTAGAGCAGGCTCTGGTCATGACTAAAGACGGAGCGATCGTGGGCGGCAGTTCTTATCAGGATGAGTTGTTGGGGGCCAGCGGCCTGTATCTGGCACACTTTGCCGGGCAGCTTGGCTCCTGTTTCGGATTCGGTGACCTGAAGTCCGCTACGGTGCATGGCAGCGAGCGCCACCTGTTTCTGTTTGATTCCAGGCGTCACCATCTCTGTGTCTCCGCCAGGGGCGACGGAAACGTGAATGTGATAGATTCTGAAATCCGGCAGGTTCTTACAAAAAAAACGGGGAACTGATATGCAGGCAATTATCCAGGGGTTGGCATCGGTGCAGGGTGTTGTGGGAGGAATGATTTCGGATGAACGTGGCAACGTTCTGGCTGACTCGTTTCCGGAGCTTTTTGACCGCGAAGCTGCCAGGCGCGCGGCGGAAATGCTGTTGGATGGGTCGGTAGGCCTGTATGAAGCGTGTGGCGGAATCAAGCTTTTTGATATCCGGTTCGGTGAGGGGCGGGTTATCGTCAAGGCTCTTCCGCAGATGTTCATGGTGTTAATGTGCAAGTCCACGGTCAATCTGCAGCTTCTGGTCATCTCCCTCAATATTGCTGTTAAAAAACTGGAGAAGTTTTCAACAAGTCATCAGCTGGTCCAGACTGCCCGGCAGGCCGTACTTCTGCCCCAGGTCAAGCCCCTGGCCGTACCTTCCGTACATCCGGATTACCGTGCGGTGTCTGACGCCAAAGGTGTTCTGCTGACCTGCGAGATTATGAAAAAGACCGCCAATACCTTCTGGGACTCCATGGCCAGCAGTGTCACTGTCAACCGGAATACGGCGCTGGAAATCAGCAACTTCTTCAATACCGGCCCTTTCAAAAAGCTGACTATCACCAATCGTGTCAGCGGTGTCAGCAAAAATATGCCGGTCAGCGTTATCCAGCATGACCGTGACCGCGCTTATGACGGCAAGATTGTGGTGACGCTGGCGGTGGCGGAACTGCTCAAGGTGAAGGAAGGCGACCAGCTGCGCGCTGAAGTTGTGGTTGGCGGCGGGATTCTCGGGTGGGAGGGAATCTGACCGGCGGCAGATGTTTTTTGCATGATGGCTAGTAAATGCTTGCTATGGCAATGGAAACCTGACATAGTAACACGCTTCGGCGGGCAGCAATGTCCGTCGTTTTATTTTTCAGGAATTGAGGAGTTACACCGATGCAGGAACGAATCAGAAATATCGCCATTATCGCTCACGTTGACCATGGCAAGACCACGCTAGTTGATGCAATGCTTAAACACGCCGGTGTTTACCGCGAAAACGAAGCCATCACCGAGCGCGTGATGGACAGCAACGATCTGGAGAAAGAGCGCGGCATAACCATTCTGGCCAAGAGTCTCTCCATCCACCACGGTCAGTATAAAATAAATATCGTCGATACCCCCGGCCATGCCGACTTTGGCGGCGAGGTGGAACGCGTCCTCAAGATGGTCGATTCCGTTCTGCTGCTGGTGGATGCTCTGGACGGTCCGATGCCGCAAACCCGCTTCGTGCTTAAAAAGTCCCTTGATCTGGGATTGAAGCCGATTGTTGTCATCAACAAGATTGACCGTCCCGGCAGCCGCCCCGATGAAGTTCTCAATATGGTTTTCGACCTGTTCTGCGAGCTGAATGCTTCCGACGACCAGCTTGATTTCCCGGTTGTCTACACCAGCGCCAAGATGGGTTACGCCAAGCTGGACATCAATATCGAATCAACCAGCATGGAGCCGCTTTTTGCGGTAGTGGAATCCAACGTGCGTCCGCCAAAGGGTGATTCGAACGCTCCCTTCCAGATGCTGATCGCCAACATTGATTACAATGATTATATCGGTCGTATGGCGACCGGCCGTATTTTCAACGGCAAGGTCCGCGCTGGCGAAACCGTTGCCATGATCAAGGCTGACGGTTCGATATCTAAAGGACGTATCAGTAAGTTGCTGGGATACGAAGGACTTAAACAGGTCGAAATCGAGGAAGCCGGAACCGGCGACATCGTGACCGTAGCCGGTTTTGAGGAGATCAGCATCGGCGAGACTCTGGCTTCCGCCGAGAATCCGATCGCAGTGCCATACGTATCCATCGACGAGCCGACTCTGGCCATGAACTTTATCGTTAACACCTCTCCATTTGCCGGACGTGAAGGCAAGTGGGTTACTTCACGCAACATTCGCGACCGTCTGACCAAGGAATTGCGTACCAACGTATCCCTGCGGGTCGAGGATACCGACAGTCCGGATACCTTCCGCGTTTCCGGCCGCGGCGAGCTGCATCTTTCAATCCTGATCGAAACCATGCGTCGCGAAGGCTTCGAGCTGGCCGTTTCCAAGCCGGAAGTCATCGTCCGTATGAAAGACGGCGTTAAAACCGAGCCGATGGAATACCTGGTGGTGGACGTCGCGTCCGAATTTCAGGGCGCCATTATTGAGAAGATGGGGCCCCGCAAAGGCGAAATGGTCGCCATGGCTCCGATGGGCGAGATGGTTCGTCTGGAATTCATCGTACCTGCCCGCGGACTGATCGGTCTGCGCGGCGAGGTGTTGACTGACACCCGTGGAACAGCGGTCATGACCCACACTTTCCACGAATATGCACCCTACAAAGGGGAGATACCGGGCCGTAAGAACGGCGTGCTGCTGGCCATGGAACATGGCGAGACCACCGCTTACTCACTGGACGCGCTCCAGCCGCGCGGCATACTCTTTATCGGCGCAGGCGTCGAAGTTTACGGCGGAATGGTCATTGGCCAGCACAACAAGGACAACGACCTGGAAGTCAACCCGAGCAAAGGCAAAAAGCTCACCAACGTACGCGCCTCCGGTACTGACGACGCCATCAAGCTGACTCCGCCGCGCCTTCTGACGCTTGAGCAGGCCCTGGAATTCATCGATGATGACGAGCTGGTGGAGGTTACGCCGCAGTCGATCCGACTCCGTAAAAAGGAGCTCGACCCTACCAAGCGCAAGAGGGCTTCCAAAGGGTAACAGGTTTGCCATGACAATTCAAAGAGGCCGGGGATTTTTCCCGGCCTCTTTTATTATGGTTGTTAATGCATTTTAGAACGATACGCTGGCGGTCAGGCTAATGCCGTTGATGGCAGCAACTTCTTCTCTTTGGTAGTAGCCCTGCTGCTCACCCGGTTTCAGCTGGTCAGTCGGGGAGTTGTAGGCAACCACAAAGCGGGCGCAGCCGCATTTGATCAGAAGGTCACCCTTGTCATCGAGTTTCAGTTGGAGTTTTTGTTGGGCTGGGGTTGGTTTGAAGTGTTGAATGGCGGGTGCCTGATCCGGATTGCGGAACACGATCATCGCCTCGGCCTGTGCTGATTTTGCGGGTAGTGAAATCATGGTTGCTGCAAGGGCTATGATCGCTGCGATGCTGCTCGTTGTCCGAGGATGCCAAGCCTTCATATTCTCCCCCTTTCCGGGTATTGCGCCTCTCGGCGCAACGTTCGGCGACAAAAAAACGGGTCGCCATCTCGTTGAGATATTTCGGCGACCCGGCTGTCTCAGGGAGACCCTTGGGCTTTCCGTCCCATCCTCGCGGATGGTTTAGTAGTATCGTTATCCCGCTTTATCAGTGGTATCACTTGACAAGCATGTTTTGTGCCTAGTGTCTTCGGTGATTCAACTCTAATAAATACGCTATGTTGCGGTTGCAAGCGGTATCCAAGTTTAATAAGTAATGACGCTATTTGGCTATACTACGTCATTTGCCGACAATTATTGTCGTTGTATCCATCCGGCTGCCGCAGGCAAGTAATCTGGTGATTTTTGACAGCTTGGGTGCTATAGTGCCGGAACATTTAAGGACTTCCCGAGCGGAGTATTGCACATGACACAGCAAAAAATTTATCTGGTAGGGGCGGGAATTACAGGCTGGGAAGGCTTCACTTCCAAGGCATTGGAGATTATCGGCAAAGCCGATGTCATGATTGGCCACCAAAGGCATCTGGACATTTTCCCCGACTTCACCGGAGAAAAAAGAGTCCTGGGGGCTCTCTCCGAGCTGATGGACTTTTTGAAAGCCAGCGACCAGCGGGTCGTGGTGCTCGCTTCCGGCGATCCCAACTTTTTCGGTGTGTCACGCTTCCTGCTGCGCAACCTTCCCAAGGATAGCGTGGAGATATTTCCAAATGTTACCAGCATGCAGTATGCCTTTGCCCGCATCAAGGAGCCGTGGGATGACGGAATCTTCGTCTCGGTCCACGGTCGCGGGATGCATCCGGCGATAGATAAAATCATCGCTTCGGAAAAAGCGTGCGTTCTGACCGATAAAGTTAATACTCCTTCTGCGATTGCCTCCGAGCTGATTGACCGTGGTGCCGAAGGATATGAGGCCTGGCTCTGTGAAGATCTGGGGATGCCGACCGAGAAATTCACCAAAACCACCGTGCGCGGCCTGCTGGAGATAAGCGCCTCGGAACTGAATATCCTGATTCTGATCCGTACCTATGAACCCAACCTGGTTCAATATCCGCTGATCGGTATTGACGATGACGAGTTCCACACTTCAAAGAAACTGATCACCAAACAGGAAGTCCGGGCTGTGACGCTGGCCAAGCTCCAGCTGCAGGATGATCTGGTGCTGTGGGATATCGGTGCGGGAAGCTGCTCGGTTTCGATCGAAGCATCCAACCTGATGCCGAATGGCCGTATCTTTGCGGTGGAAAGAAACCAGCAGTGCATCGGCTTTATCACAGAAAACCTGAAAAAGTTCTGTGCCCGCAACATCAAGCTGATTGAGGCTTTTGCTCCGGATGGGCTGGATGATCTGCCCGATCCGGACCGGGTATTTATCGGCGGAGCGGGCGGTAAACTTGATGAGATCATTGACATGATTTCACTGCGGCTCAAGCCGGAAGGGGTGGTGGTGATCAATGCCGTCACCCTCGACACCCTCACCAGAGCGGTGGAATTTCTGGAGGATCATGGCTTCACAATTGAGGCGACCTGCGTCAATATCGCCAAGACCCGCAACCTGACCGAATACAAGATGTTTGAAGCCCAGAACCCGGTTTATGTCATTTCGGCCCGGAAGGGGAACGATTAATGTCGATGATATATGCGGTTGGTGTCGGCCCCGGTGATCCTGAGCTGCTGACCCGCAAGGCCGAGCGAATCCTGCGACGGGCCGATGTGATCCTGGCTCCGGTCTCCAACCCCTCCGAAGCCAGCGTTGCGCTGGGCACGATCCGCGAGTTTGTTGATGAAGAGCGTCAGGAGATCATCATCCACCAGTTTCCGATGACCTCCGACCGGGCCCGTTTGGTGCCTGCCTGGCAGGAGGCCGCCGAGCTGATCGCCGGGCATGCCGAAGCCGGGCGCGAGGTGGCCTTTATTACCATCGGCGATCCGCTGTTCTACTCAACCTTCATCTACCTGCTGCGTATCCTGCGCGAACAGTGGCCGCATCTGCCGATCGAAATAGTTCCCGGCATCTCCAGCATCAACGCTGCTGCCGCTCAGGCCTCTTTGCCGCTGGTGGAAGCCGAGGAGAAGATGGCGGTCGTGCCGGCCACCGCCGGTATTGAGCAGATTGCTTCCGCTCTGGCACGTTTTGAAACGGTCGTGCTGCTGAAGGTCAAGCCGCTCTACCAGGATATCCTGGAGCTTCTGCGCCAGACCGGACGTGAAACCAGCACCGTCTTTGTCGAAAGGGTCGGCAGCCCCCGTCAGAAGGTGTTGACCGATTTTGCCGAAATCTCTGCCCATGCTCCGGATTACCTGTCGCTGTTGATTGTCAAGCAGCCATGCTCCCCGTCAGCTGAGTCCTGATCGGCAAACGCTACCCGACACCGGGCGGATTGATCACCACGATGCCGCTCAACAGCCTGATCGCAACCCTTCAACAATTCTGGAAAAGACACTGTCCAGCGGGGCCGTTACCCGCAATTCCTTCTCTTTGGCATCCGCGAAAATCATTTCAGCACAATGCAGCATCATCCGCTCGGCCGGCACTTTGCCGTAAGTAGGATCGCCAATGATCGGCATGCCGCAATATTCCAGATGTACCCGGATCTGGTGGGTGCGGCCGGTCAGCGGCTTGGCCTCCACCAGTGAAATTTCGCCGGATGACGAAAGCAGCCGGAATTCGGTCGTAGCGGATTTGCCGCCGGTAACTATACCGTATCTGGCCGAAGCGATCTTGCCGATCGGCGCATCCACGTTCCATCGCTCCTGTTCAGGACGTCCGCTGACCAGAGCCAGATAACGCTTGTCCACGGTTCCGTCATGAAAGCGCTTTGAGAGCCAGGCCGCCGCCGGTCTGTGTTTGGGGAAGAGCATGGCTCCCGAGGTGCCGCGGTCCAGGCGGTGAACCACGCGGGCCGGTTCATTGCTCCCCTGTGCTTTAAAATATTCGGTTACCCAGTATTCCAGGGTGCCCTTCAGCTGGTAGGGGGTGCGCTGACTGTTGATCCCGGCCGGTTTGTTGACCGCGATCAGGTCGGAATCTTCGTACAAAAGCGCTTCCGGCGGCAGCAGCAGATCGCTGAAGCGTCCCGCTTCCATCAGGCCGATTTCGAAAGTATCGCCGGTTTTTAGGCTGCGCGAGGCGACCCGCACCATGGCGGCATTGACCGCACAGCCGCCACGGTCGATGATCCGCCGTGCTTCCGATTTGCTGACGCCGCTGCAAAGGGTGGCGATGGCGTCGTCCAGTCGCAGCCCGTTATGTTCATTTTCAATGGTTTTTTTGATTATCATGCTACCGTAGTAACCTGTTTGACGTTCGATATCAAACAAAATCCCTATGGCGAAATCCACCCGTTTCTGTTAGTCTTTTTCTCTTATGAATATATCGAATATTTCAGAAATAGCGCTGCTGCGCGGGCCGGTGGCATTAACACACCTGCTGCTCCGCAATTTTGTGCGGCCTGGCGACAAGGTTGTCGATGCCACCTGCGGGAATGGGCATGACACTCTGCTTCTGGCCGGCCTGGTAGGCCCGGAAGGGCGCGTCTGGGGATTTGACATCCAGCAGCAGGCCCTTGTGGAGACCGCCCGCAGGTTGACCGAAGCCGGTTTGGGATCAAGGGTCACGCTGCTGCACACCGGTCATGAGGAACTGGCCAGAAATCTGGCTGTGCCGGTTCAGGTGATACTTTTTAATCTGGGCTACCTGCCGGGTGGCGACCGCTCGCTGATCACCCGCCCCGAAACGACCATGGCCGCCCTGCGGCAGTCACTGGATCTGCTGGCGCCGGGGGGGATCGTGGCGCTGACAATCTATCCCGGCCATAATGGCGGCGATGAAGAACGGCTGTCGGTTGACAGCTGGGCGGCCGGGCTTGATCCACGGGAATTTCATTCCTGGCGGATGGGTCAGCTGAATGTTGCCACCGATGCCCCATACTGCATAATCGTACAGAAGGCTGCCTGATATGTTCCTGAAGTTGTTCCCGTTCATTGCCATTCTTCCGTCAACTGTGTATTCACTGATTTCGCTGTTCTGCGCCGCCAGGTATTTCCGGTGTTTGCAAAAACCGGTTGATGCCGCGCATCCGGCGGGGGTATCAATCCTCAAACCGGTCAAAGGGATGGACGCCGGCAGTTACGACAACTTTGCCTCGTTTTGCCGCCAGCGCTATGACGGCCAACTTCAACTGATTTTCGCCGCCGCCTCCCCGGATGATCAGGTCATACCGGTCATCCGTCAACTGATGGCCGATTTTCCGGAGCACGATATATCCCTGACGATTAATCCGGCCATCCATGGCCCCAACTACAAGGTCTCCAACCTGATCAACGCCTTTCCCCAGGCACGACACGACATCATTATCGTCTGTGACAGCGATATCCGGGTTGCGGCCGATTATCTGCAGTCGGTGACGAGCCACTTCAGCGATCCGCAAGTCGGTCTGGTGACTTCGCTCTACCGTACCTCCTCGGTGCCGGGTGTTGCCACCGCTTTGGAAGCGACCGGCTTTACCGCCGAGATGATCCCGAACGTACTGGTGGCGCTGCAGTTGGAGGGGCTCTCTTTTGCCCTGGGGGCCTCAATGGCGGTGCGGCGTGAAGCGCTGGACTCCATCGGCGGTTTTCAGGCGCTGGTTGATTATCTGGCTGACGACTATCAGCTGGGGAACAAAATTCATCTGGCCGGCTGGCGGATCGCCCTGGACTGCTGTTTTGTCGAAAGCATGATCAAGGCCGAAAACCTGATGTCGGTGCTCTCCCGCCAGCTGCGCTGGGCGCGCACGATGCGGGTCAGCCGTCCCGGCGGCTATCTGGCCTCCGGCATTACGCTCCCATTCCCGGCGGTGCTGCTGGCGACCCTGATCGCCCCTTCACCGCTCCTGGCCTTGTCTGCCGGGGCAATCCTGTATGCCTTGCGGATGCTGATTTGCACCCTGTTCAGCCGCCGCTTCGTCCAGGACGGCCTCTTCCCGCGCTGGCTTTGGCTGCTGCCGCTGCGGGATATGCTGGCCTTCTTCACCTGGGCCTTGTCGTTTCTCGGCAACCGGGTCGAATGGCGCGGCAGCCGTTTCATGCTCAGGCCGGGCGGGAAGATTGAGGAGCTGGTTTGATATTCCTGCAACCGATTCATAAAATGCGGCAGTGGGGGCGGACGGCATGAAAATCACACTATTGACCCACTCCAAAGAATTCGGCAAACGCTCCAACACCGGAAGTCTGGTGCTGGAAGTTCTGGGAAGCGCGGCGGAACAGGTTCGTTGGGACCGGATGAATCCGCCAACCGCTCTGTTAAAAGAGATCGAAGCGGGCGGTGTGGCATTGGTTTACCCCGGCGCCGCCGACGAAAACGATGATGATCTGTCCGGAATTGATCATTTTATTCTGATCGACGGCACCTGGCATGAGGCCCGCAAAATCCATCAGAGAAGCCCGTATTTGCAGAATGTCCGACGGATCGGGCTGAAACCGACCGGCAAATCGGCTTACAACCTTCGCAAAAACCAGAAGGATGCCTGTTTGTGTACCGCAGAATGCGTGATTGAAGTTCTGCGCAGCAAGGGCAACCTGGATGACGCCGAGCGGCTGCAGCAGAGCTTTCTGGCCTTTATCAGACCACCCGGAGTTCTGCGGGGCGCAGTGCAGGGTCACTAACCAAGGCGACAGGTCTCATTAAAAATCGATTGACATCGTTCGTTTGAAAGGATAAAAGGAATGAACGTTCATTCCGTATGTTGGGGGTCCGAACTTGTCAAAATTGGATAAAAGAGACGAAGTGGTAAAAGCGGCATTGGAGCTGATTGCCGAACATGGCTTTCATGGTGCCCCGATGGCTATGATTGCGAATCGGGCCGGAGTCGGGGCCGGAACGATCTATCGCTATTTCGAGAATAAGGAAGTGCTGATCGCCGAGTTGTATCGTGACCTTGAGGAGCGGCTTTTTCCTGTTATTCTGGAAAAGTATGATCAGGAGAAGCCGATCCGTGAAAAATTTATGCACCTCGGTACGGCTCTGCTGCGCTACTTTATCGAGAATCCTCTGGATTTCCGTTATCTGGAGCAGTTCCATAATTCTCCTTTCGGTGTGGAGCACCGCCGGGACAAAATCCTGGGGGAAAAAGAGGGCTGCGACATTTTCCGTGACCTCTTTGAAGATGGAATATCACAGCAAGTCTTGAAAGAGCTGCCGCTGGTGATCCTGTTTGCTTTGGCTTTCGGCCCGATTCTGGCTGTGGCGCGCGACCATATCCTCGGCTTTGTAACCCTTGATGAAGGGTTGATCATTGCGACCATCGAGGCTTGCTGGGACGGAATCAGGAGATAGGCCGCAATTTAGTTTGCCAATAGAGAATGAATATTCATTCTCATTATAACTTTAGGGGTGTTTATGCAAATCACAAAGAGAACGACATTACTCGTCACTGCCGGAATTCTTGCCGTCAGCATTCTGATCTCCGGCTGCAACGACAAAAAAAACGCCGGTCAAAAACCTCCGGCCGGTCCTCCTGAAGTGGGCGTGATAACCATCCAGCCGCAGCGGGTTGTAATCACGACGGAGCTGCCCGGACGTACCTCGCCGTTTCTGATTGCCGAAGTGCGGCCACAGGTGGGGGGCATAATCCAGAAGCGTCTCTTTACGGAAGGCTCCGATGTAAAAGCCGGGCAGGTGCTTTATCAGATCGATCCAGCCAGCTACCAGGCCGCCCATGCCAGTGCCAAGGCTGCAGAAGCCAGGGCAGAAGCAAGCCTGACCGCTGTCCGTCTCAAGGCCGAGCGCTATCGCGACCTGGTCGGCATCAAGGCTGTCAGCCAGCAGGACAACGATGATGCCCAGGCTTCGTTGAAACAGGCCGAAGCGGATCTGGCCGCCACCAAGGCGGCAGTGGAAACAGCCCGGATCAATCTGGCCTATACCAAGATAACAGCCCCGATCTCCGGACGAATCGGACGCTCGGCGGTTACCGACGGAGCCCTGGTGACAGCCAGCCAGGCCGCCGCGCTGGCTACCATCCAGCAACTTGGCTCCATCTATGTGGATGTGACCCAGTCAAACAGCGACATGCTTAAGCTGAAGAGGAACCTTGAAAACGGGACGATGAAAAAAAGCGGCTCTGCGCTGGTCAAGTTGCTTATGGAAGACGGGTCCGCTTACCCGCTGACGGGAACCCTTAAATTTTCGGAGGTTACGGTGGATCAGAGCACCGGCTCCGTCACCCTCCGCGCGATTTTCCCCAACCCCAGGCAACTGCTTCTTCCGGGCATGTTTGTACGTGCAATCCTTGAAGAAGGGATAAATGAAAGCGGTATCCTGATTCCGCAGCGGGGAGTGACGCGCAATTCGAAAGGCGAGGCAATGATCATGGTGGTGGGAGCCGAGGAAAAGGTTGAGCCGCACATAATTCAGGTTGTCCGGACGGTGGGGGAGAACTGGCTGGTGAGCGGCGGGGCAAAAGCCGGCGATCGCGTCATTCTGGAGGGAATCCAGAGGGCCAGGCCGGGAACTCCGGTTAAAGCGGTGCCTTTCGGCAGCAAGCCCGAGACAGCTGCAGCAACTCCACAACCAGCAGCAGTCAAAAAATAAAGGAGCCGGTTCATGCCTAAATTTTTCATAAATCGCCCGATCTTTGCCTGGGTGATCGCCATCATGATTATGCTGGTCGGCCTGCTTTCGATCAAAAAGCTGCCGGTTTCCCAGTACCCGCCGATCGCGCCGCCGCAGATCGCCATCAATGCAGTTTATCCGGGCGCTTCCGCCCAGACCGTGCAGGATACGGTCACCCAGGTTATCGAGCAGAAGCTGAACGGTATTGACAACCTGATCTACATGTCATCCACGAGCGACTCTTCCGGCGCCGTATCGATTACACTGACCTTCAAGGCCGGCACCGATCCCAATATTGCCCAGGTTCAGGTGCAGAACAAGTTGCAGCTGGCCGTGCCGCTTCTGCCGCAGATCGTCCAGCGTTCGGGAATTCAGGTGGTCAAATCCACCCGGAACTTCCTGCTGATTGTCGGACTAGTTTCGGAAGACGGCTCGCTGGACCGCAATGGACTGACCGATTACATGGTCTCCAACCTTCAGGATATCGTCAGCCGTCTGGAGGGGGTCGGTGAATTGATGGTGTTCGGCACCCAGAATGCCATGCGGATCTGGCTGAACCCCACCAAACTGAATAACTACCACATGACCACCAACGATGTGCTGGCCGCGCTGCAGTCCCAGAACGTACAGGTGTCGGCCGGACAGTTCGGAGGCACCCCGGCCAATAAGGGACAGCAGCTCAATGCCACCATCAACGCCCGGACTCTGCTTCAGAGCGCCGACCAGTTCGATGCCATTGTCCTGCGCACCGACCCGGACGGTTCCACGGTTCGGCTCAAGGATGTGGCCGAAAGCAAAATCGGCACCGAGAACTACGAGATGCAGTCGTTCTACAACGGCAAACCGTTGGGAGGGATGGCGATCCGTCTGGCAGCCGGAGCCAATGCGCTGGAAACCGGCAACCGGATCAAGGCCAAGATGGCGGAACTGGCGAAATATTTCCCGCCCGGCATGAAAGTGGTCTATCCCTACGACACGACTCCCTTCGTCAAAATCTCCATCGAAGAGGTGCTGCATACCCTGGTCGAGGCCGTTTTCCTGGTCTTTATCATCATGTTTCTCTTCCTGCAGAACATTCGCGCCACCCTGATTCCAACCATCGCGGTGCCGGTGGTTTTGCTGGGTACCATGGGAGTATTGGCGGCCTGCGGATACTCTATCAACACCCTGACCATGTTTGCGCTGGTGATTGTCATCGGCCTGCTGGTGGATGATGCCATCGTCGTGGTCGAAAACGTGGAGCGGATCATGACCGAGGAGGGTCTGCCACCCAAGGAAGCCACCATCAAATCCATGGGGCAGATCACCAGCGCCCTGTGGGGCATCGCCACCGTCCTGTCGGCGGTTTTCCTGCCGATGGCCTTCTTCCCCGGTTCGACCGGCGTCATCTACCGCCAGTTTTCCGTCACGATCATCTCAGCCATGATCCTGTCGGTGCTGGTGGCCATGATCCTGACTCCGGCACTCTGCGCCACTCTGCTCAAACCGGTTGAAAAGGGGCACAAGCCGGGCGAGAATGGCTGGTTTGCCGGGTTCTTCCGTTATTTCAACCGGGTATTTGACTTTTGCCGTAACAACTACGAGGGAATCGTCGGGCGCTCCTTTGGCAAGCCGTTGCGCTATCTGGTGGTCTATGGGAGCATTGTGGTCGCCATGATTTACGTCTTCCTGCATCTGCCAACTTCATTTCTGCCGGATGAGGATCAGGGCTTCATCATCTGTCAGATCCAGTTGCCGGCCGGCGCCACTCAGGAACGCACCATTCAGATCATACGAAAACTGGAACAGCATTTTCTGGAGAAAGAATCAAAATCGGTGGAAGGGGTCATTACCCTGGCCGGATTCAGCTTTGCCGGACGGGGACAGAACATGGGACTGGCCTTTGTTCGCCTCAAACATTGGGACCAACGCAAGGGCAAGGACCAGAAAGCTTCGGCCATTGCCGGGCGGGCCATGGGGGCCTTCTCCAAATTCCGGGACGGCATGGCTTTCGCTTTTTCACCACCGGCCGTTCTCGAACTGGGCGTGGCGAACGGCTTTGACTTCCAGTTGCAGGATCGCGGCGGGTTGGGGCATGAAAAGTTGATGGAAGCGCGTAACCAGCTGCTGGGGATGGCCATGAAAAACCCCAAGCTGGTCGCGGTTCGACCCAACGGCCAGGATGATTCGCCCCAGTTCAAGCTCGAAATTGACGATGTGCGGGCCGGAGCCCTGGGGGTAGCGCAGGGCGATATCAACAGTGTTCTCTCCACCGCCTGGGGCAGTACCTACGTCAACGATTTTATCCAGAACGGGCGGGTCAAGAAGGTCTACCTCCAGTCCGATGCCCGTTACCGCATGCTGCCGGAGGATATCAACAGCTGGTATGTCAGCAATAAGGACAAGCAGATGGTGCCGTTCTCGGCCTTTGCCACCGCCCGCTGGCAATACGGCTCGCCCCGTCTGGAGCGCTACAACGGTCTTCCTTCCGTGGAGGTTCTGGGGCAGGCCGCCCCCGGCATCAGCACCGGTGAGGCGATGGCCGAGGTGGAGAAGATGGCGGCCGAACTGCCGCCGGGCATCGGTTATGAATGGACCGGCCTTTCCTACGAGGAAAAAAATGCCGGGGCTCAGGCGCCGGCCCTCTACGCCATCTCGCTGCTGGTGGTCTTTCTCTCCGTGGCGGCGCTATACGAGAGCTGGACGATCCCATTCGTCAATCTGCTGATGCTGCCGCTGGGACTGGTGGGGGCGGTGCTCGCAGTCAAGCTGCGCATGTTCCCGAACGATGTCTATCTGCAGATCGGCCTGTTGACCACCATCGGCCTTTCCACCAAGAACGCCATCCTGATCATCCAGTTCATCAAGGAACAGATGCACCAGGGGCACGAACTGGTCGATGCGACGCTGGCTGCCGTCAAGATTCGACTCCGTCCGGTTATCATGACCTCTCTGGCATTCTTCTTCGGCACATTGCCGCTGGCCCTGACCAAGGGGGCCGGAGCGGCGGCTCAGAATGCCATCGGCACCGCAGTCACCGGCGGATTACTGTCGGCCACCTTCATCGACCTGATCTTTATCCCGTTCTTCTTTGTGATGGTTTCAAGGCTGTTTGGCCGGAAGAAATATAAGCCTCACGATGGCGAAGCTGCTGTCGCCAATGTTCCGGAGGGACACTGACATGAATTATAAACAACGCATGAAAACAGCCATGTGTCTTGCCCTGGGGATCTTCACCACTCTGACAGGTTGCACGACCATGGCTCCCAGATACAGTCAGCCGGCCGCGCCGGTTTCGGCCGCCTGGCCGGATGGCCCGGCCTATCCGCCATTAACTGCCAAACCGGCACAGAAGCCGATCGCGGAAATCCCCTGGCGGGAGTTCTTTGTTGATCCGCAGCTGCAGAAGCTGATTGAGCTGTCGCTTGAAAACAACCGTGATCTGCGGGTGGCGCTGCTTAATATTGAACGATCCCGGGCCCAGTATCAGATTCAGCGCGCCGATCTGATGCCGAAGATAGATGCTACGGCCGGAGCCAATTTTCAGCGGACCGCCGAAGACTTTTCATCAAACGGCCGGGCCACGACCGTTGAGCAGTACAACGTCGGCCTGGGGGTCAGTTCCTACGAACTGGATCTGTTCGGCCGGGTGCGCAGCCTCAAGGATCAGGCGCTGGAACAGTACCTGGCTACCGAGCAGGCCCAGCGCAGCGTGCAGATCAGCCTGGTTTCCCAGGTTGCCTCCAGCTATCTGGTCCTGGCCGCCGACCGCGAGCGGCTTGCTCTCGCCAGGGAAACCCTGGTCAGCCAGCAGGAGTCGTACAAGCTGATCAAGAGCCGCTTCGAGGCAGGTGTTTCTTCCTCGCTGGCGTTGAATCAGGCCCGGACGACTGTCGATGCGGCGCGGGTGGAAATTGCCCGCTATACCACTCTGGTGGCCCAGGACGAAAATGCCCTGAATCTGGTGGTCGGATCGCCGGTGCCGACGGAGCTGCTGCCGCAGGCGCTTTCCGAAACGCTGACATCAGTCAAGGATCTCTCGCCCGGCCTGCCGTCCGAAGTCCTGCTTCAGCGCCCCGATATCCTCCAGGCCGAAGGGCAGCTGAAAGGCGCCAATGCCAACATCGGCGCGGCCCGGGCGGCGTTTTTCCCGCGCATCACTCTGGTGTCGAATGTCGGTTTCGGCAGTGAGGATCTGGCGGGGCTGTTCAAGCCGGGATCCTTTGCCTGGAAGTTTGCGCCGCAGATCACACTGCCGATCTTCAACGGCGGCAGTAACAGGGCTAATCTGACAGTGGTGGAGGTGGATCGCGACATCGCCGTGGCCCGCTACGAAAAGGCCATCCAGACCGCCTTCCGCGAGGTGGCCGACGCTCTGGCGCAACGGGGTACGATCGACGAACAGCTGAACGCTCAGCAGTCACTCACTGACGCGACCGGCGAAAGTTACCGGCTTTCCCAGGCCCGTTTTGATAAGGGGGTGGACAGCTATCTGGCGGTGCTGGATTCCCAGCGCTCCCTCTATGGCGCCCAGCAGAACCTGATCGGAACACGCATCTCCCGGCTTAACAATCTGGTGACGCTCTACAAGGTCCTGGGGGGCGGGGCAGGGGGGAAGTGAGCTGATTGCGGCTTTATAGTCGGTAGTAACATAGAACAGGTTAACCGCCAGAATCAAGGGGTTTAGACGTCAGTCTTGACCCCTTTTTTGCGACCGGTGTCTCCTTTGGTCTCTGTTGCCAATCTGTCCGACTGACAGGGAAAAACCGCCAGGAAGTTGTGTTGTGGATAAAGGTTGGTATTATGTAATAACCAAGGTTAAAATACACCAATTTAGCCTGTAATAATTGCATGATATAAATAATCTGGAATGAGGTTTCCAATGGATATTTCACCCGATTCACCACAGCACTTGTACGGAGGGGTCGGTGACGACGCTCCGGCGCACGACAAGAATGTCAACCGGCGCTATCTTGTCAATAAGCTCAATTACCTGAATTTTCAGGATCAGACCATTCTCGTCAATCTCAGGCATACCAGATACGACAACAGCATTTCTCTTCGTGCCAGACCTCTCCCCTGTTCCGGTGAACAGCTGGAATGCAGTTGGAGCGACGTCACCAATATTGATCAGCTGCTGAAGATATATCGCTTCGAATATCTGCTTATTCCGGACGGTCACAAACTTCTTCTGGTGAATGCCCAGGTGATTGATGTAAACGCCGGGGGAATAACACTTCTGCTGCCGGTTAACTGCCGGGAATTCAAAAACAGGAAAATAAAACGGCATCCATGCATCGGCATTACGGCACAATTCACCCAGAACAGCGCACTGTTTTGCGGCCCTCTGATCGAATTTACACCGGTGTCGTTTCTGGTTAACGGAAGTACGGAGTCCAGACACGCCCTGCAGTGGTCCATGGAGGAGTCGAGAGTGAACCTTCATCTGTATGCGGGCAGCAATATTCTCTATACCGGTGAATGCGTGGTCTCCCAAGAGAGCCGTAATCAAGGAAATGAAAGCAGCAGGTTCGTTCTTACTCCCGTCAGCAGCACCGTCCAGCTGATCAAGCCGAAAAAATACCGTAACAAGCGTCAGGAATTGGTGCCGTCGCCCAATATTGTTTTCAGGCATCCGTTGATTGGCGGCACGGTGAATCTCAAGCTTGCCGACCTTTCCGGTTCCGGCTTTTCGGTGGAAGAGAGTGTGGTGACATCAATCCTGCTGCCGGGAATGATCGTCCCGGAGGTTGAAATCAGTTTTGCCCACGGGTTGAACATCAGCTGCAAGGCTCAGGTTGTGTCGCGCAATCCGGCTGAAAATGGCGTGGTGAAGTGCGGATTTGCCATTTTGGACATGGATATCCACGAACACGTCAAGCTCCTCTCGATTCTGCATCAGGCGGAAGACAAAAATTCATATATCTGCACCGATGTTGACATGAATGCCCTGTGGGATTTTTTCTTTGAAACCGGCTTTATCTACCCTGAAAAATACGCATTTTTTCAGGCTAATAAAGAGCAGATCAAAAAAACCTACGACAGGCTTTACGGGCAAAACCCCCATATCGCGCGGCACTTTATCCATCTGGAACGTGGTGTGATTCTCGGGCATATGGCCATGGTCCGCTTTTACGAGAATTCCTGGCTGATCCACCACCATGCCGCCAGGAAAACGGTCTCCATGAAAGCGGGGCTGTCGGTGTTGAGTCAGGTCGGTCAGTATATCAATGAACTTCAGAATCTCCACTTTACCCGCCTGCGCTTTGTTTACTGCTATTTCAGGCCTGAAAATCGGTTCCCCAACCGGGTGTTCGGAGAGTTTGCGCGTCAGTTGAACGACCCGCAGGGATGCTCCCTCGATAAATTCGCCTATCTTCATCATCATGGAAGCGGCGCTGATGACGGCGTCATGCCGGAGCCCTGGGAACTGACCGGGGCAACCCAATTCGATTTTGCGGAGCTGAGGGATTTTTATGCGTTCATGTCTGGGGGATTGATGATCGACGCCTTCGATCTGCATCCCGGCATAGCGTTGCAGGATGAAGTGGCAAGGGAGTATCGGGAATTGGGTTTCAAAAAGGAGAAACATTATTACGCGCTGCGGAGGGAAGGAAGCCTTAAAGCCCTGATTATGGCGAACTGCACCGATGCCGGGTTCAATATGGCCAATCTCACCAACTGCGCCATATTTCTGGCGCTTGATGAATCTATACCGGCTGACATCATGAACCTGGCGCTCGGACAGGTGTCCGGGCTGTATGGGGGAGATGAGATGCCGGTGCTGATTTATCCATTTTCCTTTGTGGAAGAACAGTCCATCAGATACGAGAAGGTTTACATGCTCTGGATACTGAACCTGCATAACAGTGACGACTATTTCAGGTTCTGCGACGGGTTGTTCAAGGGCGCCAAAGCGGCTGATTGAGTATTTGAACCGGAGATGGTATGGACTCTTCGAAAAACGGTGACCGGCCGCTCTACAACAGCCGGATCATAGATACCTACATCAGGCTCATCAAGCAAAGCTACACCTATGTCAATGTGGGGGATCTGCTGGATTATGCCGGGATGAAGGGGTACGAGGTCGCCGATGAAGCCCACTGGTTCACGCAGGAGCAGGTTAACCGCTTTTACGAGAAACTGGCAAGCATCACCGGTAATGACAACATCGCCAGGGAGGCCGGTCGCTACGCCGCGTCTCCTGATGCTCTCGGGGTCATGAGGCAGTATGTCCTGGGGCTGATAGGCGCCTCCAACGCCTTTGATATTATCAGCAAAACCACCGCCAATTTCACCAGGTCTTCCCGCTACGAGTCTCGTAAACTCTCTTCCAACAAGGTTGAAATTACCGTCACTCCCCTTGAGAATGTTTCGGAACAGCCATTTCAGTGTGAAAACAGGATCGGCTTTTTCGAAGCAATTGTCCTCATTTTCAACCGAAAAATCCCCGATGCCAAACATTTTCCGCATGTAGAACATGACGAGTGCATCTTCAAGGGAGGTGCCGTCTGCCGGTATGTGATTACCTGGGAGAAGTCACTTTCTGTCATACTCAGGAAACTGAGGAATATTCTGATCATTCTGTTGTCTGTCTTAAACCTGATTTTGCTGATAATGCGGAATTGGACTGTTCTGGAGGAGTCGCTGCTTGCCTCCCTGATTCTGGTCATGGTTTTCGCCCTGGTTGTTGAAAAGAGCGAGAAGGCCGAAATACAGTCGAGTTTGAGCAACACTAAAGAATCCAACTTCAATCTGCTGAACCAGATCAATATCAACTATAACAATGCCTTGATGACAAACGAGATAAGCCAGGCGCTTGGCCGTTATACCATTTCCGAGGATATCCTGGACAATGTCATGCGGATCATGGAAAAGCGTCTCGATTTCAGCCGTGGCATGATCCTGATGGCGAACAGTGACAATACCAGACTGGTGATGGCAAACTGCTACGGATATGACGAGCTCCAGCTCCGTTATCTCAGAAGCTGGGTTTTTCATCTGGGGCGACCTGGGTCGGAAGGGGTGTTTTTACGGGCGTTCCGGGAGCTGAGACCATTCCTCGTCAATGATCTGAACAGTGTCGATGAAAATTTATCACCAAGCGTAATCGCCTTTGCCAGAAAGCTAGGAACCCAATCATTCATCTGTTGTCCGGTCATATGCAATGACAACCCGATTGGCGTCATTACTGTCGATAATGTGAAAACCAAGCGGCCGCTCGTCGAGAGCGACGTGAGTCTGCTGATGGGAATCGCCTCCATGATCGGCATCAGCATCCGGAACGGTGAGCTTATTGGGGCCAGGGAGCGTGTCTTCAAGTCGATCCTGCAAGTCCTGGCAGCGAGCATTGACGCAAGGGATTCCCTAACGGCGGGACACTCGGAAAAAGTCACCGAATATTCGGTTGCCATATGCCGAGAGGTGGGGTTCACCACCGATTACTGCGAGATGATCAGGGTCGCCGCACTTCTTCATGATTACGGCAAAATCAGCGTTCCGGACAATATATTAAAGAAAGTGGGAACGCTGACGCCGGAAGAATATGATGTTATCAAAACTCACGCGACAAAAACCCGCGAGATCCTCAAGAAGATAGATTTTGAGGGGATTTACAGCGAAACCCCAGAGATTGCCGGCGCCCATCATGAAAAAATGGATGGCAGCGGCTATCCACTCGGCATGAAAGGGGCGGATATTCCTGTGGGGGCGAGAATAATAGCCGTTGCGGATTACTTCGAATCGATCACTTCACGGCGCCACTACCGCGATCCCATGACTATTCACGATGCTTTCAGCCTGCTGCTTCAGGAATGCGGCACCCATCTTGACAAAAAGTTTGTGGATGCGCTGATTAAGTACTACAACAGAACCTATCCGGATAATGCGGCTCCCACCTGAGAAACCATCCGAAGCCGGATCTGTCAGCTGCTTTACAATCCCACTCTGCGAATGACAGGTTTGGAACAGGCGCTATAAGAGCGTTGAGCATCGGGAGGATAAATATGTTCAATTTTCTTCATTCCATCTTCGGCAGCGATGACACAACAGGCAACTATCCTGATTCCCTGGTCAAGGCGGCGATCGAGCGCGCCGTAGATGGCACCGACCCCTGGATTCGTGCAGTGTCCGGCTACAAAAAAAAGCTCAGACCGGCGGTTATCCGGGCTATTGACCACGTGGTGGCACTGGTGGATGGCATTGCGCCACCCATCGAGGTGGAATTCGGCGGCGACAACATCGATCCGCGTCTGCACACATTTTTCATCTCCAGCGCGGATATGCGGAAGATCCTCGCTGCGGACAGAACTCTGGCGGATTTTAAGCGTAAGCAGGCGGTAGCCCTGCCGAGGGTCGTTGCCCTGTTGGCAATGGAAAAACGAGAAAATATAATTCTCGGGGCCGAGTTGTCCGGCGATGTTGTGCAGCACGGCGTCCCGCAGGTTACGGTCAGTTTTGAGACCCATCACCTGTTTGACCCCATGCCCAGTGAAGCCGAAACCCGCCGCCATCTCAAGCGAAGGGCCTTTGATCATCTGTTGGCTCTTGCCCTCAGGCGGATTACTATTGTTAAGGAGGAGCGGGAGGAACTGGAAGGATACCGGGCGCTTCTCCAGTCCAAGCTCAACCTGTTAAAGCGCGGAAACTGGGGTTTCGACAAGACTGATGGTGATGAACACCTGGATGCTGCCGGTATAGAAGAGAAGCTTGGTCGTATCGAGGCTCAGTTGCTGGAATTCGGTGGGGATGATCGGATGCTGGATGTCTATCTGGGCATCGTCACTGATGTCTTGAGTCGGCCCGGGCAGCATCTCTGGGCCAGCAGGGAAACGCTGATCATCGATCATATGGGGATCAAGCGAAGCAGGGACAACAGTGATGCCCCGGAAGTGACGCTTGACCTGATTTCAAACGATGAAGGTTTGAACCTGGTCGTCCAGTTGGTCGCCATCATTGGAGATATATGACATTTAGCAAACTGCCCAAAGGAGTCGTGGCGCTCGGCCTGGTGAGCCTTTTTATGGATCTTTCCTCGGAGATGATCCACAGCCTTCTGCCGGTGTTTCTGGTTACGGTGCTGGGAGCCAGCGCACTGTCGGTGGGGCTGATCGAAGGGGTTGCTGAAGCAACCGCATCCATTGCCAAAGTTTTCTCCGGTGTGCTGTCAGACTGGATCGGGCGCAGGAAGCCGCTGGTGTTGCTGGGTTACGGTCTGGCGGCGCTTACCAAGCCGCTGTTTCCGCTGGCAAATGGCATTGGTGCCGTTCTGATGGCCCGTTTTTTGGATCGGATCGGCAAGGGGATCCGCGGTGCGCCGCGCGATGCCCTGATTGCCGACATAACACAGCCGGAAAATCGCGGGGCGGCTTATGGCTTGCGTCAGTCGATGGATACTGTCGGAGCTTTTTCCGGGCCGCTGTTGGCAATTGTTCTGATGACGGCCACACATGGCAACTTCCGGCTGGTGTTCTGGGTGGCGGTTGTTCCGGCTTTTGTTTGCGTGCTGCTGATTGTTTTTGGTGTGGAGGAGCCGGATTCAATGCGCCGGGCTGCACAGACGGGTTTTCCGGTCAGCCGGGCAAACATGCGCCGCCTGCCACCACAATTCTGGTGGGTGGTGGCTTTTACAGCGGTGCTGACCCTGGCCCGTTTTTCTGAGGCATTTCTGCTGCTGCGTGCCGAAAGCCTCGGGTTATCCGTAAGTTGGGTGCCGATGATACTGATTGTCATGAATCTGGTCTATGCCGCCAGTGCCTACCCCTTCGGCAAGCTTTCCGACAACGGCAGTCGCCGTCGCTTGCTTGCCTGTGGCATACTATTTCTGATCGTGTCGGATCTGCTGCTCGCGCTGGCCGGAAATGTCTGGGTGGCAGGAGCAGGCGCGGCAATGTGGGGACTGCATATGGGGGCGACGCAGGGTCTGCTGTCCGCACTTGTTTCGGATGCCGCGCCGCCCGACTTGCGTGGCACGGCTTTTGGTGTATTTAATCTCGTAAGTGGTGTTTTCCTGCTGGCAGCCAGCGTTATTGCCGGTGCTTTGTGGAGTGTCGGCGGACCTGCGTTGACATTCTATGCCGGCGCGGCATTTTCATGTCTCGCCTTGGCGGGTTTGAAGTCGATTGAATTTAAAAAGCGGGTCGAATAATCAGTCGGCCAGGGCGGGTGGCTGCCCAATCGTTTCTCCGGGTTTAAATGGGGCAAAAAACTAGTTATCCTTTGCAAATTCCAATACATTGGTGTATAAGGTACAGTTGTTTTTAGCTGCTAGTGAGGGTTTTCGTGGTTCAAGCGCTTGGTAAAATTACAATCAGTTCAGTACGCGATCTTGGAAGGGCCGGCTGGTTCCTGTTTTATTCAATCTATATGATCGTCAGAAGGCCGGGGCATCCCGCTCAGGTGCTGAAGCAGATGCGTTTTATCGGGACGAAGTCGCTGTTCGTAATCGTTCTGACCGCCGCGTTTACCGGTATGGTTCTCGGTTTGCAGGGATATTACACGCTGACCAAGTTCGGATCCGAGGGGATGCTGGGAACGGCTGTGGCACTGTCTCTAATTCGTGAACTCGGGCCGGTACTGGCGGCCTTGATGGTGACCGGACGTGCCGGAAGTGCTATCACGGCCGAGATTGGCATCATGCGTATCACCGAACAGATTGACGCCCTGGAAACCATGGCGCTGGATCCATTCAAATATCTTGTAACCCCCAAATTTATCGCCGCCATAATCTCACTTCCCCTGTTATGCGCCATATTCGATGTTGTCGGAATCTACGGCGGCTGGCTGGTTGGTGTCAAACTGCTGGGAGTCAATCCCGGCGCTTATTTCTACGAAATGGAAAAAGCCGTTGTCTGGCGTGATGTTTACTCCGGCTTTGCCAAATCGTTCTCCTTTGGACTCATTATCGCCTGGATCGGATGCTACAAGGGTTATTATGCCGGTCATGGAGCTGAAGGTGTTTCCAAAGCCACGACTGAATCGGTCGTGCTGACTTCGGTCCTGATACTGGTCTGGGATTACTTCCTGACTTCGGTGCTGCTCTGATATGATCATTTTGCGCAATGTAAATAAGTCGTTCGGCTCTCAGAAGGTGCTGGATGATCTGAACCTTGAAATTCCCGAGGGAAAAATTACGGCCATCATCGGTCCCAGCGGTGAAGGCAAAAGTGTCCTGCTGAAACATTTGATCGGCCTGTTGCAGCCGGACAGCGGGCAGGTTGAAGTTGACGGGGAAAGCATAGTCGGGCTGAGACGTTCAAGGCTGAACCTGATTCGCGAAAAATTCGGCATGCTTTTCCAGAACGTGGCTCTGTTTGATTCAATGACGGTTTTCGAAAATGTCGCGTTTCCCTTGCATGAAAAAACCGATCTGGGACCGGGTGAAATTCGCGAACGGGTCCTTTCCGCGCTGGAAGAAGTCGGACTGAAGAATATTGAAAATAAATACCCGGATGAACTCTCCGGCGGCATGAAAAAACGGGTTGGACTGGCGCGGGCGGTGGTGCTGAATCCCAAAATAATTCTGTTTGATGAACCGACCACCGGTCTTGACCCGATCATCAAGAGTGCCATTCATCAGTTGATCAAGGACACCCATCAAAAGTTTGGTTTTACGGCCGTGATTGTATCCCATGAAATTCCTGATATTTTCGATGTGGCCCAAAATGTGGCCATGTTGTACAAGGGCAAAATATTGAGGCAGGGTTCACCATCCGAGATAAAAAATTCGGACCACCCGGCGGTCAGGCAGTTTATCAGCGGAAGTCTTGACGGCCCGATAAGATTAATTTAATAGTGCTGTTTGAAATAGTACTGTTTCGGAGAAGTTGGAGATGAATATGGCAAAGCTTGAAATGATGGTTGGCACATTTATGATTATCGGTATCCTTTGTCTTGGGTATGTATCTGTCAAGCTGGGCAAGTTGGAGTTTGGCGCCGGTGACTATTACACGGTCAAGGCCGGTTTTGATTCTGTGTCCGGTTTGAAGCCTGGTGCGCGGGTTGAGGTGGCCGGAGTCGAAGTCGGGAAGGTTGACCGGATAGCTCTGGACGACAAAAGCGGTGATCGCGCTCTGGCGTTTCTGAAAATCAAAAACGGCGTGAAAATAACCGATGACGTGATCGCATCGGTCCGCACCAGCGGAATTATCGGCGACAAGTTTATCAAGCTGAAGCCGGGTGGATCTGGTCAAATGTTGAAGAATAACGATACGATCCGTGAAACCGAGTCGGCTATAGATATCGAGGAACTGGTCAGTAAATTCATTCATGGTAAAGTCTGATAACAGGTTGGAGATGTAGAATTATGAAAACAGTTATTATGTGCGCTGCATTGTCGGCAGCGCTGTTCTTCTCGGTCTCGGCCTTTGCCGCAGAGAATACTGATAAGGTCAAGCAGGTTCTTGGTTTGGAAGAGTGTATCCGGATTGCCCTCAAGGCCGCCCCCGAGCTTGGCGAGGCGCAGGCGGACATAGAGAACACCGCCAGTCGGCTGGAGGAAGCCAAGTCCTACCGTTATCCGCAAATTGAGGTTGTATCCCTTTTCGGCCCGGCTCCATCGGCCAAGAGAGAGGATCTGGTCAAAACTGATAAAACCTTCCAGTTTAGTCAGCTGACCTGGTTCAGCAGCGCCGATGCCACCATCATTCAGCCGCTCTACACATTCGGCAAAATTTCCGAAAACATGAAGGCAGCGACCCACGGCATCGAAGTGGAGCGCTCGCGAAAAGAGCAACGCGCCAATGAGGTCGCTCTGAAGGTGAAAGAGTACTATTTCGGCTTGATGCTGGCGCGCGAATTGAAAGAAGTTGTGTTGGAAGTTCAGGAAAGTCTGGCCAAGGCGAGAAGCAAGGCGCAAAAAATGCTGGATCAGGGTTCCAACGGAGTTGACGAGTCCGATCTTTTTAAATTGGATGCCTTCTCGGGCGAGGTTGCCAAATATCTGGCGGAAGCAAAAAAAGGTGAAACCCTGGCTTTATCGGCGCTCAAAACCCGTTTGAATCTGCCGATCTCGGCACAACTTGAAATCAGCAGCGAACGTCTGGAAATGGATGATGCAGCAACACCAGGGTATGACGTTTATCTGGATAAGGCCCGTGCCTCTCGACCGGAATTCAAACAGATAGCAGAAGGTCTCAAGGCGCGTTCAGCATTGGTTGAGGCGGCAGAGGCCAATTATTACCCGGATATCTTTCTGGGTGGCCTGCTGTCCTGGGCTTACGCCGAAAATCGTGATCGAATCCATAATCCCTACATCAATGACAGCTTCAAACACCTCAATGGCGGCGCGGCCTTGGGAGTGCGCTGGAAGCTTGACTTCGGAATTACCGGTGCCAAGGTGTCCGGCGAACGGGCTCAATACAATCGTCTGCTGAGTACCAAGGCTTTTGCAGATGCCAATATTCCCCTGCAGGTTAAAAAATACTATCTTGATCAAAAAGAAGCTGAAAGCAGCGTGACAGCATCTAAATTCGCTTATAGTAACGCCAAAAAATGGGCGGTGACCGCGTTGGCAAATTTTGATTTCGGAGTCGGTCCGGCCAAGGAGATCTTTGAGGCACTCCAGGCCTACGCCAGGATGCGGGCCTCATATTTCCAGTCGATCTACAATTACAAGATTGCAGGCGCCAATCTTGAGTACGCCATCGGTGAGCAGCCGCTGGCATCATTGAAATAATCGGAGGAAACAAATTGAAAGCTTTGATTACAGCACTAATCTGCATAGTTCTCACAGCAGGTCTGGCATTTGCCGGTCCCAGCGATGAAGTCAAAAAAACCGTGGACGAAGTTGTCCGCATTGTTGCCAGCAAAGATATGAAGCATAATGAACAGAAGCGGCGCCAGGCTTTGAAAAAGACGATCTCGCTCGTATTTGATTATACTGAAATGGCCAAACGCTCTTTGGGAAAACACTGGAACCAGCGCACAGCGGCTGAAAAAAAGCATTTTGCAGATCTGTTCGCCGCGTTGCTTGAAAACTCCTATGCCAGTAAAATTGAATCCTACAACAATGAGAAGATTGTTTACGTGAAGGAAATTGTTGATGGAGATTATGCTGAAGTCAAATCCAAGGTCGTGACCGCCAAGCGGGATGAGTTTACCCTGGATTACCGGATGAGCAACCAGAGTGGAAAATGGATGGCTTATGATGTTGTGATCGAGGGGGTCAGTCTGGTCTCGAATTATCGCACTCAGTTTAACAAAATTATTAATGCCGATGGTTATGCCGCGCTTGTAAAAAAGCTTGAAACCAAGACAGATGAGTTAAAAGCACCCTGATATGCAGCAGGTTGGTAATCGCTAAATTTTCTTGACACCCGCTTTCTCACTATGATAAACGACTCGGGCAGCCAGTTTCGGAAGTTTTTGCAGAACGTTGCAAGTAGCATGTTTGACCAGGCTTTGCGGTTACCCTGCATCAGACTCCGGAAACTTAAGCGGTAACCCACAGCTTCCGGCGTAGTACCGGAGAAAAAAGGAGACAGGATCATGGCACAAGGCAAGGTTAAGTGGTTTAACGACACAAAGGGTTTTGGTTTTATTGAGCAGGAAGGCGGCGAAGATGTTTTTGTACATTTTTCCGCGATAGCCGGCGACGGATTTAAGTCTTTGGCAGAAGGCGATGCGGTCACTTTTGACATTACACAGGGTCCAAAGGGCCTGCAGGCAGCTAACGTATCAAAAAAGTAAATAACTAATTGACAATAAAATCAAAAAAGCCCGCTTGTATCAGCGGGCTTTTTTTGTGTCGAGCGTGCGATTTGTCACCGATTTTCTCTGCCCGCCGGACTTGATCGATTTGGGCTTTCCGGTTGTTTCAAGATGACTTCCCAACAACAGCTCGGCTGCATCCATCCGTCCCAATTCTTTCAGTGCTTCGAGTACCTTACTGCGCTCAGCCGGTTGGTGCCAAAGCAGCAGGGACTTCTGCAGCCCTTTTTCACGATCTGTTTTGGCAACATAAACTGCTTTGCCTGTCAAAGGGTCAATGCCGGTGTGAAACATGCAGTTTGAAATTGTGCCGGGCGTCGGCGTGAAGTCCTGAACCTGTTCGACTTTGATTCCGATCTTTTTTAAAGCCAGAGTCAACTCCAGCATGTCTTCCAATCGACAGCCGGGATGTCCGGAAATCAGGTATGGAACGATTGATTGACGCTTGCCTAGCCGGTCGTTTTCTTCTCGGAACTTAAGAAGAAACTTTTCGAAGGATTTTTTTCCAGGCTTGCGCATCAACTGCGTAACGTGTTCGGTTAGGTGCTCCGGCGCTATTTTCAACAGCCCGCTGACATGGTGCCCAACCAACTCGCGAAAGTAGCCCGGCTGGGTTTCCATCAGGTCGTAACGCACGCCCGATGAAACCGCAATATGCTTGACACCGTTACGTTTGCGCGCTTTTTGCAACAGAGATGTTGACTGTCGGTCGCTGGTGAGCAGATTTTTGCAAATGTCCGGAAAGATGCAGCTTTCTCGCAGGCATGTCTTCTTTGAATCACTGTTGCCACATGACAGGCCGTACATATTAGCGGTCGGCCCGCCGATGTCGCTGATGCTGCCGCGGAACCATGGTTTGCGAGTCATATCGTCAATTTCGGAAAGGACGGACCCTTCACTGCGCGATTGGATGGTTTTGCCCTGGTGCATCGTAATTGCACAGAAAGCACAGCCGCCGAAACAGCCGCGGTGGCTGGTGATAGAGCTTTTGATCTGCTCCCAGGCCGGGATTTGATCATGGTAGGACGGATGAGGAGACTTCTCGAACGGCAGCGCGTAGACAGTATCCATCTCCTGCCTGGAAAGTGGCAGGGCGGGCGGATTACAGACCAGATTGCGACTGGCGTGGGGTTGAACCAATGTCCGGGCACTCCATGGATTTTGTTCAAGGAAAGTCATTCGGAAGGCCTCGGCGAACTGTTCCTTTGAGTCGGCCGCCGCCTCATACGAGGGGAGTTGAACTCCCGGAAGGTATTCAGCTTTGTTGCAGATAAATGCCGTTCCGCGAACATTGCTGATCTCAGGCATGCGCTCACCTTCCCGCATCCGCTGTGCAACTTCCAGAAGTGCCTTTTCTGCCATGCCGTAGATCAGCAGGTCGGCCTTGGCATCCAGCAGAATCGAACGGCGCACCTTGTTTTCCCAATAATCGTAATGGGCAAAGCGGCGTAGTGAAGCCTCAAGGCCACCGATCACCACCGGTACATCCTTAAAGGCCTCCTTCAGTCGTGAAGTATAGATTATGGTCGCCCGGTTGGGGCGCGCGCCATGGCGGTTGCCGGGAGTATAGGCGTCGTCATGACGCAGTTTGCGCGCCGGGGTATAGTGGGCAACCATGGAATCCATTGCGCCGGCTGAGACTGCAAAAAACAGTCGCGGTCGGCCAAGAGCCATGAAGGATTCTTTTGAACGCCAGTCAGGCTGCGGTATAATTCCAACCCGAAAGCCGAATGATTCCAGCCAGCGGGCCAGAAGTGGCACGCCAAAGGCAGGGTGGTCGATATAAGCATCACCGGAAATGAAGATGATATCGAGTTGGTCCCAGCCCCGGGAGCGGACTTCATCAATGGTTATCGGCAGAAATGGCATGCGTCAGGGGAACAGTGCCAGAGCGTCAAGGCCGGTTGTCTCGGGAAAACCGCAGATCAGGTTCATGTTCTGAACAGCCTGTCCGGAGGCGCCCTTGACCAGGTTATCGATTGCCGAAACGACAATAATGCGTCCGGTGCGCGTATCGATCATCGGCGCGATGTCGCAGAAGTTGGAGCCGCGTACAAAGGATGTTGACGGCAGGCGGCCATGGGGCAGCACTCGTACAAAAGGTTCGCCTTCGTAAAACTCCTCGTACAAGTTTATCAGTTTGGCGGTTGTCAGCTCGTTGAGTGGAGCTGCATAAATAGTTGAGAGGATGCCGCGATCCATGGGAACCAGGTGCGGCGTAAAAGTGACCTTCAAAGAGACTCCTGCCAACAGTGACAGCTCCTGTTCAATTTCCGGTGTGTGCCTGTGAATGCCGCCGACGCCGTAAGCCTTGTACCCCTCATTGACCTCACAATAGAGTGAGTCCACTTTAGCAGATCTGCCGGCGCCGGTGACTCCCGAAGCGGAATCGGCAATGATGCTCTGAGTGCGGATCAGCCCCTTTTTCAAGAGTGGTGCCAATCCCAGGATGATGCTGGTCGGATAGCAGCCCGGGTTGGCGACCAGTTTTGCCCCTTTGATCTTAGATCGTCTGATTTCGGGCAGGCCGTAGACGGCCTTCTTCAGGTAGGCTGGATTCATATGCGGTTCATACCACTCGCCGTACACGGCAGGGTCAGAGAGGCGGTAGTCTGCCGAGAGGTCGACCACCTTTTTGCCGAGTTTGAGAAAGGTTGGAACCACTTCCATGGCCGCTTTGTGAGGCAAGGCGGTGAAAACCAGATCAGCTTTTTCAGCGATCCGGACCGGTTCAAGGTTTTCCAGTAACAGATCGCAGCGACCACGCAGGGTGGGGAAAATATCGGAAATACTCTTGCCGGCACTTTGCTCCGAAGTCAGGCAGGTTACAGCAACCTCGGGGTGGCAATGCAGGATTCGGATTAATTCCAGGCCGGTATAACCGCTGGCTCCAACAATGGCGACTTTCAACATGGATATGGCTCCTTTCAAAGAAAAAGGGGAAACCCTTGCGGATTTCCCCTTGTAACATACCAGCGTGGTGTAATCCAGCGATTAACGCTTGGAGAACTGGAAGCGGGCGCGAGCTGCTTTTCTGCCGTACTTCTTACGCTCTTTTACGCGTGAATCACGGGTTATAAACCCGGCTTTCTTAAGTACGCCGCGCAGTTCCGGATCGTTAAGCAGAAGGGCCTTGGTGATGCCGTGCTTGATGGCACCAGCCTGGCCGGTGTCGCCGCCGCCTGAAACGGTCACGTAAACATCAAAGATGCCGACCTTCTCAACCAGCTCAAATGGCTGGCGCACAACCATCTTGGACGTTTCACGACCAAAATATTCGTCGATGGTTTTGTTGTTGATGGTGAATGTGCCAACACCGGGCTTAAGCCATACACGAGCGATTGAGCTCTTGCGCTTGCCGGTTCCATAATAGCTGACTGCTGCCATATCGTTTTCTCCTTGGAGTATTAAAGTGCTAGATTCTTGGGCTGCTGAGCTTCATGCGGATGACTCGGTCCAGCATAAATTTTCAGCTTGCTGAGCATTGCCCGTGACAGTTTGTTTTTGGGAAGCATCCCCTTGACCGCTTTTTTGATCAGCTCTTCCGGTTTCTTGGCAATCAGTTCGCCGGCTGAAATCTCTTTCAGTCCGCCAACATAACCAGAGTGACTGTAATATGTCTTGTTAGCAAGTTTGTGGCCGGTCAGAGCGATTTTTTCCGCATTTACAACAATGACGAAATCGCCAGTATCAACACTGGGGGTGTAGATTGCCTTGTTCTTGCCGCGCAGAACGGAGGCTATCTGAGTGGAAAGACGTCCCAGTACTGCATCTTGAGCGTCCACAACGTACCAATCACGCTTTACATTTTCAATTTTAGCTACTTCTGTTTTCATAAAAGATCCTCACGCCGTGTACAACCTGACAGGTCAGGCCATGATTTTTTTGAAGAGGTGTAACTTACTGAATGTGCGTTTGCCTGTCAAGAAAAAAATTACCGCGGTAAACTCTGCGGGACGAACCGGGATGAACACTGGTTGTAAAAGGGCATATTTCGTGCTACAAAAGCAAGGTTAATTTAATAGACTTCGGGGTTGATTATATGAGCATAACAGTAGCCGATGTTGAGCATGTTGCACGACTTGCCCGCCTTGAGCTGGGGGCTGATGAGAAGAAGCTGTTTGCCGGACAGATGGATGCCATTCTTGGATACGTGGAAAAGCTTAAAGAGCTGAACACTGACGGGGTCAGGCCGACCTCTCACGCCATTCCAGTTGAGAATGCATTTCGTGAAGACCTGGTTTGCCCTTCTATCGGTGTTGATAAAGCACTTGACAATGCTCCCCTCAAATCAGGCACATACTTCAGCGTGCCAAAAGTAATTGAATAGACAAGGAACACCCATGAACATTATCGATATGACTATCAGTGGACTTCACGCCGCGTTGAAATCGAAACAGCTTTCCTCCGTTGAGGCCACAAAAGCCATGCTGGAGCGTATTGAAACGGTGGAGCCACAGGTTGGTTCATTTATCACTGTGACCGCTGATCATGCACTGGAATGTGCAGCAACGGCCGACCTGCGGATCGCTTCGGGCAGGATGGATATGTTGACCGGCATCCCGCTGGCGGTCAAGGATATCTTTCTTACGGAGGGGATTCGCACCACCTGCGGCTCACGCATTCTCGAAAACTTTATCCCTCCTTACAGTGCCACTTCCTATCAGAATCTGCGTGACAGCGGTGCCGTCCTGCTTGGCAAGCTGAATCAGGATGAGTTTGCGATGGGATCATCCAACGAATCAAGTGCTTTCGGGGTTTGCCGCAACCCTTGGGACACCACCCGCATCCCGGGCGGCTCTTCAGGCGGTTCGGCGGCTGCCATAGCGGCCCGCCAGGCGATTGCCACCCTCGGTACCGATACCGGCGGGTCTATCCGCCAGCCTGCGTCACATTGCGGATGTGTCGGCCTGAAGCCGACCTACGGTCGTGTTTCGCGCTACGGAGTTATCGCGTATGCATCTTCTCTGGACCAGGTCGGACCGCTGACCCGTGATGTGACTGATAACGCCATTATGCTTTCTGCATTGGCAGGGTACGACCCCAAAGATTCCACAAGTGTCGATGAGCCTGTGCCCGATTACGTTTCTGAGCTGGCGGGCGGTATCAAAGGGTTGAAAATCGGTTTGCCGAAAGAATATTTCATAGCCGGCCTTGATCCGGATGTCCAGAAAACCATGGATGCCGTCATTGAAACCTACCGGAGATTGGGCGCAGAGTTTGTCGAAATTTCGCTGCCGCACACCGATTACGCCGTGGCAACCTATTATCTGATCGCCACCGCCGAGGCCAGTTCCAATCTGGCCCGCTACGATGGAGTTCGCTTCGGACATCGTGCCAAAGAAGCAGCCGGCCTGCTTGATATGTATACCAAGAGTCGCAGCGAAGGATTCGGTGCGGAGGTAAAGCGCCGCATCATGCTGGGTACCTACGCCCTTTCATCAGGTTACTACGATGCTTATTATGTGAAGGCCCAGAAGGCCCGCACGTTAATCATGAACGATTTCATCAAGGCCTTCGAGAGTGTTGACGTTATGCTGACTCCGGTTGCCCCCACCCCGGCATTCAAGATCGGGGAGAAGGTCAATGACCCGCTCCAGATGTACCTCTCGGACATTTTTACAATTCCGGTCAACCTGGCTGGCACCTGCGCCATGTCGCTGCCGGCCGGTTTCTCGGCAGATGGGCTTCCAATTGGAGTGCAATTGATCGGGAAGCCTTTTGGTGAGGAAGTCATACTGCGTGCCGGATATGCCTTCGAGCAGGCCACCGAATGGCACAAAGCAACTGCGGCCCTATAAAATCATCATTTCGGAGTAGAATGTATGAAATACCAACCAGTCATCGGTCTTGAAGTCCACGTCCAGCTACTGACCGATACCAAGATCTTCTGCGGCTGCTCGACCAAGTTCGGTTCCGAACCCAACTCCCAGACCTGTCCGGTCTGCCTGGGGTTGCCGGGCGCATTGCCGGTGCTCAACAAAAAAGTGGTTGAGTTTGCCATCAAGGCCGGACTCTCCACGAACTGCAGCATTACACCCCGCAGTATCTTTGCCCGTAAAAACTACTTCTATCCTGATCTTCCCAAAGGATACCAGATCAGCCAATTCGAAGAGCCGATCTGCCAGCACGGCTGGCTGGATATCCAGCTGGATGGGCAGGAAGGCAAGCGAATCGGCATTACCCGGATTCATATGGAGGAGGATGCGGGGAAGCTGGTGCATGGTGACCTGACCGGTCTTGATGATAACTCCGGAGTTGACCTGAACCGCGCCTGTACTCCCTTGCTGGAAGTGGTTTCGGAGCCTGATCTGCGTTCCTCCGACGAAGCGGTCTCCTATCTCAAACAGCTCCACCAGATAGTGACCTGGCTCGGTCTCTGCGATGGCAATATGGAGGAGGGAAGCTTCCGTTGTGATGCAAACGTTTCGGTCATGCCGGTCGGTTCAGACACTTTCGGCACCCGGGCCGAGATCAAGAACGTCAATTCATTCAAGTTTGTCAAGCAGGCCATCGAGTATGAAATCCAGCGTCAGATCGATTTGATCGAGGATGGCGGGACTGTTGTGCAGGAAACGCGGCTCTTCGATCCGAACAGCGGCCGGACACGTTCCATGCGCAGCAAAGAAGAAGCTCACGATTATCGTTACTTCCCTGATCCGGATCTTGTTCCTCTGGTTATCTGTGACGAGTGGGTGGAGCGTTCACGCACGGAGTTGCCGGAGCTGCCGGAACAGTGCCGTAAACGGTTTGTGTCGCAATTGGGACTGACGGAATATGACGCCGAGGTTTTGACTGCCAACCGGCCGCTGGCGGAGTTTTTTGAGGCCGGCGTTGCAGCTCACGGCAATGCCAAGGCGGTTGCCAACTGGACCATGGGTGAAATCACCCGTTCGCTTAATGACAGCGGCACATCGATCCGGGAATGCCCGGTTACTCCTCAATTGCTGGCGGAACTGCTAAAGTTGATTGACGAAGGGACGATCTCCGGCAAGATCGCCAAAACTGTTTTTGACGAAATGTGGAGAAGCGGCAAGGCGCCACAGTTGATTGTCGAAGAGCAGGGGCTGGTGCAGGTTTCGGACGGCGGCGCCATTGAGTCCATCATTGATGAAATTATGGCCGCCAACGCCGGCCAGGTTGAAGAGTATCGCGGCGGCAAGGAAAAGGTGTTCGGCTTTTTTGTTGGTCAGGTTATGAAAGTCAGTAAAGGGAAAGCCAACCCGGCGGTGGTGAACGAGCTTTTGCTGAAAAAACTCAAAGGGTAGGATGGAGGTTTTTTTATGAGCCGAACCGTTATGATTGTTGATGACGCCCTTTTCATGCGTAATATACTGCGCGGGATTTTGACTGAAAACGGATACGTCGTGGCGGCAGAGGCGGCCAGCGGCATTGAGGCCATGAAACACCTTCGTACCAACCAGCCGGATATCGTCTTATTGGACATTATCCTGCCAGATTCCAACGGTTTGGATCTGTTGCAGTCAATTGCAGTATCTTATCCTAACTCGAAAGTCGTCGTTTGTTCCGGTATCGGGCAGGAACAGGTCATTCAGAAAGCTCTCGACCTGGGTGCAAAAGCGTTCATTCCGAAACCCTTCAAGCCCGAAAAGGTAGTTGAAATATTGGAAAGTCTGGAGGACTGATCAATGGACATGTCCCAGTATCGGGATCTGTTCGTTTCCGAAGCCCGCGAGCACCTCAATGCCTTTAACAGTCTGATCGTCAGGTTGGAAGATCTCACCGGTGATCAAAAGCTGATCGACGAGTTGTTCAGGCATGCCCATTCACTGAAGGGAATGGCTGCCACGATGGGTTATGAACCCATCGCCCGTCTTTCTCACGTCATGGAAGACCAATTGGGTCATGTTCGCGATGGCGAAACCACCTTTACACCCTCCCTTGCCGATTTATTGTTTGAAGGCGCTGATGCTCTCTCCGGAATGGTTTCACAAGTTGAATCCGGCATTGAAACAATAACTGAATCAAACGTTTTGATCGAAAAACTGGCGGCATTTGATCCCTCCGCAGAAATAAAATCATCGCCGGTACTTCCTGATGAGTCTAATCAGGCTGCATCCGATTCCCCCCCTACGGCCACCCACAATTTCAGGCAGTCAGACTCTCTGAAAAGTATTCGCATCAAAACCGAAACCCTTGACCATCTGGTCAACATCGCCGGTGAGCTGTTTACCAACCGTTATCGCCTGGCAGAATGTGCCCGCCGCAGCGGCCTGTCCGATTTCGATCCGCCGTTGAACCAACTGGCCGCCCTTCTGCGTGAGCTGCGTGATGTGGTTTTGCAGGCGAGGATGGTGCCTTTTGCGTTTATAGCAGAACGCTTTCCGAGGCTTGTTCGCGACCTGGCCCGCAAGCAGGGCAAGGAAGTGGCGTTTCATATTGATGGTACAAACATTGAGCTCGACCGCGGTGTCTTGGAAGAAATTGCCGAGCCGTTGATTCATATCCTGAGGAATGCGGTTGATCACGGAATGTCCACGCCTGACGAGCGTGTGGCGGCCGGCAAGCCATATAGCGGTGAAATCAGCCTGACTGTGATTCGCGACAAAGGGTATGTCGAAATAGCTGTGGAAGACGATGGATGTGGGATGGATTCTGAACGCCTGAAAACTAAGGCTCTCCAAAAAGGGATTATCTCGCTGGAACAGGCCGATACCATGACTCAGCAGGAAATATTGATGCTGGTCTGCGCACCCGGTTTTTCCACGGCGGAAACGGTCAGTGATATCTCCGGGCGCGGGGTCGGCATGGATGCCGTTCAAAACGCGGTGCACTCTTTGGGAGGTGCGCTTAGTATCCATTCGGAAACAGGTTCGGGGAGCCGGATTGTATTGCGCTTGCCGATTACGGTCTCCATTATCCATGTCCTGCTGGTGCAGAGCGGAGAGTTTGAAATCGCATTCCCGGTAAATGTTGTCTGCCGTACTCTCGAGCTTCTGCGCGACGATATTCTTGACGAGGCGTGCCGGAAGGTGGTTGAGCTGGACGGTACCCGCGTGCCGGTAAAGAGCCTGAATCGACTTTTGGGACAACCGGTGGCCGCTGGTCCTGCCACTAAAATTGTCCCGGCGGTTGTTTGTGAGATTGGCGGTGACAAAATAGCCTTTATTGCAGATTGTATCCTGGGGCAGCAGGAAATTTTTGTCAGACCCCTGACCACGCCGCTTTCTTTTTTACGGGGTATAAGCGGCGCAACTGTTACCGGAGATGGCCGTGTTGTTTTTGTGGTCGATGTGGCGTCACTTACACGAAATCGCCCATAAGTGCCTTTTTTTTCAATATTTATGGTCGGTCGGCGCTTGAAGTTGTTGCGATAGCAGCTGGCTTGTGGCAAAATTAAAAACCGTCGTTATGTCGTGTCCTGCTTCGTCAGATTTGCAAATAGCGTGGAAGGGGATTCTATGAAACGTTTTACAGTACTGATGGCTGCCCTGCTTCTCTTGTCTGTCTGCGGCACCTCTTTTGCTGCACAGCAGGTTATTGTCGGACTGAATGACGTTATTGCCACAGTAGAAACTTCGTTTAAGGCCGGAAACAGCGGAGAAGCACCCATTGCAGATTTCACGGCGGATTTTTTCCAGAGTACACTTCTGGCTAAAGACAAACGTGAAATGCGGGGGGATGGTCAGGTGTCGGTCAAGCTGGCAACGGCCAATTCGCCGCTGATGTACCGCTTTCAGTATATGCGACCCTATCAGCAGGAAATCGTCAGTGACGGCAATTCTCTCTGGATTTACCACCCGGAAAACCGTGAGGTGATTCTGAGTGATGTCAGTTTTATCTATAACCGTCCCGGTTTTAACCCTGACCGCGACCCTGCCGTTAATTTTCTCCAGGGGCTTGGACGTATCTCCAGAGATTTCCAGATTAATTTTGCGCCCGGCATGTACGACAGCGCCGGCAATTACGTTTTGGAGCTGAACCCAAGGCGGTCAATGCTGAATACCCACCGAATTCTGCTGGTTGTCAGCCGTTCCAGTGCAATTGCCCATGTATCCCAGAAAACTCCCGCAACAACTTTGCCGGGCGGTAACCAGCCCCGATTGCCTGCCAGGCCGAACTTTGGTTCTTCCGACAAGTTTGGTCCCCTTCCGCAGGTTGGTGGCATGTCGGATCCTTTCCCGTTACTTTCCACAACCGTTGAAGACCTGGAAGGTAACAGCACAACCATGGAATTTACCAATATCAGGATCAATAACCGGTTTCAGCAGAACACATTTACTTTCGTAATACCTCCCGGAGTTCAGGTTGTACGGCCTTCTGAACTTAATCAGCCGCGCTGATGAAAGGTTTCTCAATGCCCGCTTTACTGGCAGCATTTTTGTTGTTGATATCATTCGTGTTGCCTGTGTCTGCAGCATCCCACTCACCGGAACTTAAAACAGTGGTAGCGGCTCTCGAAAAGGGTTATGCGGGTTTACAGGATGTGCAGGCCGATTTTTCCCAGAAAACAACTATTGCAGCAATCAACCGCGAGCAGAGGGGGCATGGCGAAGTCCTGCTGAAACGCCCTGCTTCGGCCACGGCGATGTTCCGCTTTAATTATGCCAAACCTAAACAGCAGATTATGTCAAACGGCAAACAGGTCTGGTTTTACACAGCTGAAAACAAACAGGTGCTGGTCAGCAGTGTCGATGCCATGTTTAGAGGGGGCAATTCGATCGCGCTTTCCTATCTGACCGGTCTGGGGAATGTGTCACGTGATTTCAGCGTCGCGTTTGCCAAGGAGCAGCGGGACAGCAAAGGCAATTATCAGCTGGAGCTGACTCCCAAAAATCCGAGTCCGGTTCTGTCAAAACTCCAGTTGACGATTGCTGCCGCTGCGGTTGAAAGCTATCTTGCCAACGGTGCGGTCAAGGACCTGTTTCCTGTGGTTTCTTCGGTTGTGCATGATGCCGGCGGGAACCAGACCAGGATAGATTACAGCCATGTGCGGGTTAACAAAGGGTTGGATAATGGCAGGTTCAATTTTAAAATCCCGGAAGGGGTCGAGGTTGTAAAACCATAGAAGATTAAATTTGTGGAGGTTCAGGCATGCCGTCGTTCGATATTGTCTCAAAAGTGGATATGCAGGAGGTTGACAACGCCATCAACCAGGCTGTCAAGGAAATTGGTCAGCGTTATGATTTCAAGGGTTCCAAGAGCCAGATCACACCTGAGAAGGATTCCGTAAAGATTCTGGCTGACGATGATTACAAACTGAAGGCGGTCATTGACGTCCTGCAGTCCAAGTTTATGAAACGCAATATTTCGATCAAGGCTCTGCAATACGGCAAAGTCGAGCCGGCCTCAGGCGGCATGGTGCGCCAGGTCATAACCGTTCAGCAAGGCATTTCCAAAGAGAAGGCCAAGGATATCATAGCGGTTATCAAGGAATCCAAGCTTAAAGTTCAGGCTCAGATTCAGGATGACCAGGTTCGTGTGACCGGTAAAAACCGCGACGATCTTCAGGATACGATTCAGCTTCTGAAGGGTAAGGATCTGGATGTTGAAATGCAGTTTATGAATTTCAGAGAATAGGAACGAGAGGGTAATTTGAGCGAAATCGTAAAACAAAAAGTCAGTATGGTCAGCCTGGGCTGCCCCAAAAATCTGGTGGATGCCGAAGTCATGCTGGGTGTGCTTTCGCAGCAGCAGTATGAAATCACCACCGATGAAAAAGATGCCGATGTGATTATCGTCAACACCTGCTCCTTCATCAAAGAGGCCAAGCAGGAGAGTATCGATGCGATTCTGGATCTGGCAGAGCGCAAGCACGATGGGCGCTGCCATACGCTGATCGTGTCAGGTTGCCTTCCGCAGCGCTATCAGGAAGAACTTGCCAAAGAGCTGCCGGAAGTGGATATTTTTATCGGAACCGGCGACTACCCGCGGATTGCCGAGATTCTGGCGGAGAAAAGCGGCAGTGATGTCCAGCTTCGCTATATTGGAGACCCGGATTTTATCTATGATGAAACATTGCCCCGCCTGAATTCCTCTCCGGCCTGGTATTCCTACCTCAAGATCGGCGAGGGGTGTTCCAACTGCTGCTCCTACTGCATTATACCGCAGTTGCGAGGTTCCTATCGTTCCCGTCCGCTGGAGGCGCTGGTCGCAGAAGCGGAAAAACTGGTTGGACGAGGAGTCAAGGAGATCAACATTATCTCCCAGGACATAACCCGCTACGGCAGCGATATGTCTGACGGTACGACTCTGGAAACGCTGGTGCGACGTCTGGCCACCATCGAAGGTCTCAAGTGGATACGCCTGCTGTACGCTTATCCGGATGGCATCACCGACAGCCTGATCGAGCTGATTCGGGATGAACCCAAAGTCTGCAAGTACCTGGATATTCCGATCCAGCATATTTCGGATCCGGTGCTGAAGGCGATGAAACGCCGTAGTTCCGAACAGCAGATTCGCGACCTGATTGTCAAGCTGCGCAGTGAAATCCCCGGAATTGCACTGCGAACTTCGCTCATCGTCGGTTTTCCCGGCGAGACTGTTGAGGATTTCAACAAGTTGACGCATTTTGTCGAACAAACCCAATTTGACCGTCTGGGGGTCTTCTGCTATTCAAAAGAGGAAGGGACCGTAGCGGCTGAAATGCCGGAGCAGATTACGGAGCGGGTCAAGCGCGAGCGCTATCGCAAACTTATGCGGGCCCAGGCGCGCCTTTCTTTCCGGCACAACCGGACCCTGATCGGGACCACAGAGCAGGTTATTGTGGAAGGTTTCAGCGAGGAGACCGAACTTCTGCTGAAAGGCCGTTCATCCCGCCAGGCTCCCGACATCGACGGGCAGGTTTATATAACCTCCGGGAATGCCAATATCGGGGATATTGTTGCCCTCAAGATTACCGATTCATCCGATTACGACTTGATCGGCGAAATGGTAGAATAATCTTCAAACATTAGTCCTGCCCGCCTCCGAAACCGGAGGCGGGCAGGTGTGTCTCCATCCCTCCCGCATAAAGGCCGCCATGAAGCTAAATGCCAAGCTGATAATCATCATGCTATCCCTGCTGGTACTGGCATTGCTGACGCTCTTCAGTCTCAACCAGTTTGCCCAGAATGATCTGGTGCGTGAAATCCAGGACAGCTCCCAGGAAATTTCAAAAGCGATTCAGATGAGTATCGAAGATCTGACCTCCGAAGAGGAAACCTCCCGTCTGACCGATTATTTGACGAAGGCCCGCGATAAGGGAATTAACGAGATAAATATCATCAACATTGATGGGGAGATTGTCGATTCCTCCGATCCGGAAAAAATCGGTAAAAAGCGAGAACTTAAAAAATTGGAGAAGGGTGTGCACGCGGTTCAGCGACCGCTGGGCGGCGCGATGCTGACGCAGAAACAGTACGAGGTGGTTGTTCCGGTCATCGTAGGTGATGAGCAGTTGGGTTATGTTCAGATCAACATGTTGCTTGACAAGATCAGAGACATCCAGCATGCCAATTTTATCCGCCGTCTGTTTGCGACCGGAATGGTGTTCGCGGTCGGCATCGCCTTGACAATCTTTCTGGCCCGTCGTTATACCACACCTATCCAGAGCTTGGTGGATCATTTCAAGCGGGTTTCGGCTGGAGATTTATCGGTGACAATTCCGGTCGAAAGTAACGACGAAATTGGCGAAATGGCTGACGGGTTCAATAAAATGGTTGAAAAGCTGCGAGAACGGGAAACTCTTGAAAAACGGCTTTATGAAGCCGAACATCTTTCGCGGGTTGGTCAACTGGCATCCGGAATCGCCCATGAAATCCGCAATCCGCTCAACTACATCAGTCTGGCTATTGACCACCTCAAGGCTGAGATACTGCCGATGGCTGGCGAAAAGTACTCCGAACTGGAGGAGTTGACCGATAAAATCAAGGAAGAGGTCCGCCGTGCCAACTACATGGTGATCAATTTCATGAATTATGGCCGCCCGCTCAAGCTTCGTCGCGCGCTGGTACCATACGCGGAACTTCTGGCCAAGGTACTGCCGGTGCTGCAAGCTCGCCTGACCGAACAGGAAATCAAGTTGGAACTGAATATTCCGGAGAATCTGCCTCTGTTGTGGGTCGATCAGGAACTGCTGCGCAATTGCATTCTGAATTTTGTCAGCAACGCCGCTCAGGCGATGCCGAACGGCGGTACGATCGTATTGGGCGGGGCGCAGGAAGATGGGCGACTGAAGCTGACTTTTGCTGATCAGGGATGCGGCATCAATCCGGACGACATCGGCAAAATCTTCCAGCCATATTTTACTACCAAGGATGTTGGCATTGGTCTGGGCTTGGCCATTACCGAGCGGATCATCAAGGAACATGGCGGCGAGATTCAGGTTGAAAGCGCGTTGGGGCATGGCACTACTTTTACAATTCTACTGCCGCTTCAGTCGACAGTGGAAAATCAAACCATGGAACAGGGGGCCTGATAGTGGCGGCCGTACAGGGAAGCATACTGATTGTTGATGATGAAAAGGGGCAACGGGACATCCTTAACCTGATTCTCAAAAAAGAGGGTTACGATGTGACTGATGTGCCCGGTGTGCGTGAAGCTATGGCGCAGTTGGAAAAGCGCGAGTTTGAACTGATCATGACTGATCTCAAGATGCAGGGTCAGGGTGGCATGGACCTGCTGGAGTTGGTGCTGGCTGACGACCCGCAACAGTGCATAATCATGATGACTGCTCACGGTTCGGTTGATTCTGCGGTTGAAGCTATGCGAAAAGGGGCTTTTGACTATCTTGAAAAGCCTCTGGAACGGGATAATCTGCTGTTGACTCTGCGTCGAGCCTTCGAGCGCATTAGCCTCGTGCGTGAAAACCGGGTGTTGCAGAAACGGATTGATTCGATCAAGACCATTCCCAATATGCAGGGTGAGCATCCCAAAATGAAGGAGGTCTTTCGGGTTGTTTCCAAAATTGCCCCATCCAACTCAACCGTCCTGATCGTGGGTGAATCCGGTACCGGCAAAGAACTGATCGCCAGAGCTATCCATGAAGGGAGTCCGCGTCGTGATAGGCCTTTCATGGCGATCAACTGTGCCGCAATTCCGGATACTCTGATCGAAAGCGAGCTGTTTGGTCATGAGAAAGGAAGTTTTACCGGGGCCAACGCTCGTGAGATGGGTATCTTTGAAGCTTCGGAGGGGGGGACGGTTTTTCTGGACGAAATTGGCGAGATGAATGTCGCCATGCAGGCCAAATTACTGCGGGCAATCCAGGAAAAGGAAATCCGCCGGGTAGGTGGGAAGGTTAACATACCTCTGGATGTGCGTATCGTTTCCGCCACCAATAAGGAGTTGGAACAGGAAATCAAGAAAGGTGCCTTTCGCGAGGATCTCTTTTACCGGCTGAATGTAATTCGCATCAATCTGCCGCCATTGCGCGAGCGCGGCAGTGACATCAAAACTCTGGCTGAGTTTTTTCTGGAGAAATACAGCAAAGCTGCCGGCATCACGGTGGATGGTATTTCTAAAACTGCTCTCAAGCTGCTGATGAATTACAGCTGGCCCGGAAATGTGCGCCAACTGGAATCTGTTATCGAACGCTCGGTGCTGATGGCCGAGAGTAATTATATAGAACCGGATGATCTGCCGGTCGAAATAACCGCTGTCGGGCTGATGGCTGGCGGGATCCCGTTTGATTTGCCGCCTGAAGGAATCGCCTTTGAAGAACTGGAAAAAGGGCTTATAATCAAAGCCATGGAACGTGCCGAGTGGGTAATCGGCAAGGCGGCGCCATTGTTGGGGATGAGCTACAAGACGCTTCAGTACCGGTTGGATAAATTTGAAATAGAGCGGCCGGAGAAGCGCTCAAAATAAATAGATGGACAAACAGTATTTCTGAACACGGCAGGCTTTATCAATGGAGGTTGATGGATGGAAGGCAGTGCATCATGTACGGCGCCTTTGCTGGAATTTGGGCGGGGGACTTATTGGGGACCCAACACCCGTTTTGTGAAGTACCTCTACGATGAAAAGATCATCGTAGGCAGTTTCTGTTCCATTGCAGACTATGTCGTTATCGCATCAGGCGGAGAGCATCGTACGGATTTGGTGTCGTCCTGGTCTTTCGATGAGATTCTTTACAAAAAAAAGAACAGTTCGCGTTCCTACCGGTTCACACAAAATACCACAATCGGCCATGACGTCTGGATCGGTTACGGCGCCTACATAAATTCCGGAGTTCAAGTCGGCTCGGGAGCCGTTATCGGGGCACATGCAGTTGTTTTCAACGATGTCCCCCCCTATGCGGTAGTTATGGGGAACCCTGCTAAGATCGTGCGTTACCGCTTCAGTCGGCGCACGGTCGAGCGAATGCTGAAGATTGCCTGGTGGCACTGGCCCCAGGATGATATAGAAGCGAATATGGATTGGTTCTATGGGCCAATTGACGAGTTTCTGGCTCGCTTCGACCCTGAAGGAGAGTAATGTTTATGGAACATCTCATTGATCTGATCAGAAAATCATTCGACCTCGATTTCGACATAGATCGGGACACTCCACTGATCAGTTCCGGATTGATTGACAGTTTGCGTGTATCGTTGCTGCTGACAGTCCTGGAGAGGGAGTATGGCAAGACTATCAGCACTCGCGATGTTGGCACGGATAATTTTGACACGCCAGGACAAATTGAAAAATTCCTGAACAAGCTTTGAGTTTTTAGACAGATTTGAGTTGCATAACAATCCGATATTTCAGTGCTTTTAGAAATAATCGGCGGGTTTTCTAAACAAGAATGAAAAACGACCGATAGTATTAGTTAGAAAACTGTTTGGGAGAAGTGAGATGGCCGACTTATTCAACACCGGCAGCGATCCTTTCGCGGTGATTGGGCAGGATACAAGTTCCCAGCGGGCGCAGCTTGCCCAGTACTCGATTCTGAGGGCTGCCGCTTATCTGCAGGATAATAAAAACGATGAAGCGCTCAAGGCTTTTCAAAAGGCGCTGGCTTTTGATCCTCAGAACAGCACCGCGCAAAGTTATATTGGAAAGCTCAACCTTGCAAAAGGAAATACCTTTGAGGCGATCAAGGTATTCAAAACGATGGCGCAGGCACAGCCCGATTCTGTGGACGCCCACATGAACCTGGGCAATGCCTATTTGCAGGACAAACAGTACGCGAATTCTGAAAAGGAGTTTAAGACAGCGGCTCGGCTGGATCCGACCAATCCTCTTCCGGACTACACCCTTGGTCTTCAGTACACCAGTACTGACCGTTTGAATGAAGCGGAAAGTCAGTTCTTAAAAGTCAAAAAAATCTCCCCGAATGATGGCAACGTTTTTTATGCGCTGGGGACCGTTTACAACAAACAGGGAAAATATGATGATGCCGCAAAGAATCTTGAAAAATCACTTTCACTCAAAAAAAACTTTCCCAGCGCCAATTATGAGCTTGGAATAGCATATGACAAGCTTGGCAGAACGGAAGATGCCAAAAAGCAACTCTCTATCCTTCAGAGTTCCGGATCATCCATGGCTCAGGATCTGCAATTCACTCTTGAAAAACCGCAAATGCTCTTTATGGACCAGAACAATAACAAAAACTTCAATCAACTTCTCGGGCCGGGAACTCCACTCTGGATGTTAGATCCGACCATGCTTGCGCCGAACACAACCGCTCAAATATCGGTTGCCATCCAGTTTAACAATGAAATGGACATGACATCGGTTATGAACCCGACCAATTGGGACATATCACGGGCCAACAATACGGAAGGTGGTTACTACATTCCGCAGAACACCGGACGGGAGGTCAATATTGCCAAACTTCCCGCTTTTGTCAGCTATAATCCTGAGACACGCCAAGCCAATGTTACCTTCACCGTTCAGCAGAACTCAAATGGTGATGCAACCTTGGACCCATCGCACCTGGTCTTCAAATTTTCGGGGGTTGATGCGTCTGGCAGAAAGATGGATACCTTGGCTGACGAGATTGACGGCAGTGCACTCAAAGCTTTCTAAAACTGTCGTTACGAATGCCGTAAGCATCTAATTACAGATAGATATATACTAAACTTTACTGCGAGGATTTATGCAACAAACAGCCAATCAGAATCTGATTCTTATCGAGGGGGCCGCAACCTATGAGCGGATTCTGGCAGAGGTCCGTGAAGTTGAACTCGATGAGGGGCTCAGACATTTGAAGGATTTTTTAAAGATTTATCCCGATTTTGCCAAAGCGCACAACGATCTGGCGGTGATGTATTATCAAACCGGCAATTCCCTCAAGGCATTGGCCCATTACGAAAAGGCTCACAAGCTGGATCCGGCCAATATCGTCTACCGAAAAAACCTGGCAGATTTTTATTTTGTGGAGTTGGAGTGGACCGGAGACGCAATTAACACATATCTGGATATTCTGAAGGACAACCCATTTGACCTTGAAGCGCTGAACGCGCTTGGCACCATCAGCCTGCAGATCGGAAGGCGTGAACAGGCTCGCCAGTATTTTACCCGCACATTACAGCTCGACACCTCAAATCAGGATGCGCAGATGGCTCTGCGTCAACTGCAGCCGGCCGCCCTGCCTGAGCCGGTACAGAATGCGCCGCAGGCCGCTTCCCCGGTACGAAAGCTTGAACAGCCCGAGCGCGTTTCTCCGGCCCCTGCATTCAAGGAGCTGTTTCGCGTCTCTGAACCTGAAGCGGCGCCCAAAGCTGCGGTATATACCGCTCCGGTGCAGAGTACTTTCGCATCGCAGGCGACAGAACCGGCACGTAGTGCGGAAGAACTTTACCGGGAAGCCCTGCAGCTTGCAAATACAGGCAAATCGGATGATGCCATCAGCCAGCTGGAAAAGGTGATCGGACTGGACTCCGGACATGCTGCTGCCCAAAACGATCTGGGTGTTCTCTATCAGAAAAAAGGCGAACTTCAAAAATCGCGACACCATCACGAGGAAGCGGCGCGGCTTCAGCCCGCCAACAAAATATTCCAGAAAAACCTGGCCGATCTGCTTTATGTGGAGTTCTACGAATTCGAAGAGGCATTGGGCATCTACGTTCGTCTTCAGGCCAAGGCGCCTCAGGATATAGAAATTCTCAAGGCGATAGCGTCTATCTGCAATACTTTAGGCAAAGAGTCCGATGCGCGCTTCTTCCTGGAGCGGATTCTTACCTTGCAGCCATGGGATCGCGATGCACAAACGGCTATAAAGGAGATGGAAGCTGCCGGTAAGGCCGGAGTCTAAGGATGAGGGTCTCTATGCCCAGCGGCAGAGCTCACGGCTGGGGGATCGCCGGAGAGTATTTGACGAGAGAAATTGCCAGGCTCCCGCCGGTTGAAGGAGTCACGCTGCACTGTATCAGTGGCCACGATTTCCGTCCGATGAATCCGGCCGACTGGAATCGGATCAACATTGGCTACTGTTTTTTCGAGAACGATATCGAGGTGTTGCGCCACACACGCCGCGCTGCAAAGGAATGGGATTTTATCGTGGCCGGTTCATCCTGGTGCGAGTACCAGTTGAGAATCGGCGGAGTCCGCAACACATCAACAATCCTCCAGGGCATTGACCCTTCCAATTTTTACTCCGTACCGCACCGTCAGGATGACGGTCGTTTTATAGTGTTCTCAGGCGGCAAATTTGAGTACCGCAAAGGACAGGACTTGGTGATTGCCGCCATGCGAGTATTCATGCAGCGCCATCAGGATGCCTATCTGGCTTGCTCCTGGATTAACCAGTGGCCCTTTTCTCTAGCAACAATGTGTCAATCCCCCCACATAGCTTTTAATCCTTCAGACGAGGATTGCATAACCATTCTGCAGCGCACACTCCACGAAAACGGAATCCCACCGGAGCGGGTCTATCTGGCGCCATTGATCGACAACAGCCTGATCCGGCAGATTTACCAACAGACCGATATCGGCCTGTTTCCAAACCGGTGCGAAGGTGGCAACAACATGGTCATGTGCGAATACATGGCCTGCGGTCGCACAGTGGTTGCCAGCGATGCCACCGGTCATGCCGACGTCATTACCGGGCAAAACGCTTTCGCGCTTTCGAACTATTCGCCTTTGCTGGTCAAGGACGCAACAGACCACCCCTCCGCCATCTGGCACGAAGCTTCGGTGGAGGAGATTATCGAACAGTTGGAATCCGCCTACCAATACCGGAGTGCGTGCGCCCAAAAGGGGCAGGTGGCAGCGGATGACATGAAAGGGTTGGCATGGGACAAGGCCGCACGGGAATTTCACCAGATCGCGATGAGACTCGCCGGTGAAGCAGTTGCAGTCAGTTCTGCCGCTCAATATGGCGCCTGAACCGAAATATTTGCACAGGAGGCCTGCTTTCCCATGGAGATAAAATCTGACCAGCTTGCCCGTTTGGTTTCTTTTATAAACAAAATTGAAGGCGAAACCTATCCGGAAGCGCCGATGCCCCAGCACACTATCATCACTGCCCAGGTTCTGGAATGCATTTTGACTCAGTTTGGAGTCAAGTCAGAAGCCAGAATTTTGGACATTGGATGCGGCCAGGGACCTGCGTTGGATTATTTGCGAGAGAGGGGATATCTGTCTGCCATCGGCTTGACTCTTAACGATGAAGATGTCCGGATCTGCAGAGAAAAAGGGCATGATGTACGCAAAATGGATCAGTCCTTTCTTGACTTCCCGGATGGATACTTTGATTTTGTCTGGGCCAGGCACGTTATCGAACACAGCATATTCCCTTATTTTACCCTGACGGAGTTTACCCGTGTGCTTGCACCGGGAGGAACGCTATACCTGGAAGTCCCCGCCCCGGAAACAACATGTCATCATGAAACCAACCCGAACCATTACAGCGTTTTTGGGCACGGAAGCTGGACCTCGTTGATTGAACGTTGCGGTCTTACTATACGACACGAGGGGCGCTACACGTTTCCAGTACCAATGGGCTCTGATGAGTATTGGAGCTTTGTCTGTTCCAAGCCTTGAATCCAAAAACAGCTAGTATGCTGCAAGGACCTAACTAATGAATAATCTGCATGTCTGGCTGGCTTTCGTCGCCTATCCGGTTACCACAGCTGTTTACTTTGAAAGATCTCTCAGGAAATGCTGCCGTACTACAACAATCGGCCCGCCCCTGCCGCATGAATTGATTGAAAAATGGCAGCTGCAGAATATGAATCTTCCGCTCAACGAACAGGATGTATCCACCGGCGGAAATCCGGACATGGAGCAGCTTGTTGCCGGGACCGCCCCGGCCGACCTTCCTGATTTGTACATATGGATAGAGTCAGTGAACGGTTACCTCCCGTTGAACCTTCATGCCTTGCCCTGCCCCAAAGTCTGCTACCTCATTGACAGCCACCTTAATCTGCCAATGCATCTGGAATGGGCCAAGCAGTTTGATATGGTTTTCATCGCCCAGCGGGAATATCTCGATGATTTTCGGAAGCTGGGCATGCAAACCTATTGGCTGCCGCTGGGATGTGACCCGGAGATACACCGTCGCCATGAAGAACCCAAAGACTATCCGGTCGGTTTCGTCGGCGGTGTCATGCCCGGTTCACGCCGCGAGAACCTTCTTACAAAGCTGGCCAGCCAGATTCCAGTGCATTATGAGCGCTGTTTCTGGGACGACATGGTCCGGCTCTTCTCCCGATCCCAGATCGTTTTCAATGAGGCGGTGAGAAACGACTTGAACATGCGTGTCTTTGAGGTTATGTCGACCGGGACGCTGCTTTTGACCGATATCGCCCGGAACAGCGGCCAGGACGAGCTGTTCAGGGATGGCGAGGACTACGCCGTTTATCGCGATAGCACCCTGTGTGAAACAGCCAGTTTTTATCTGGACAACGAAGCTCTTCGCGAACAGATTGCCGCGCGGGGTCAGCGTCTGGCGCACAACGCCCATACCTATGACCATCGCGTGGAGGATCTGCTGGCGGTCGCGCTGGGCGGGAAGCCGGACACTTTCTCTGCGGCTGAACTGAGGCAGCGCTCATTGGCAGGGGTGCCTGCCATTGACGCCGGTATTCCTTCAAGCATTTGCATAAGCAGTTCTCGAAGGAGTTTCGTTATTCCTGTGCTGGATATGTCGCCTGCCAGCGAATACAATATACTCACCCTGCTTCGCGATCTGGAGGAAATTGAAGGTGAAGTGATTGTCGTCTTTAACGGACAAGAGGTGGCCGATCACCTGAAAGGGCATCCCCGCATAACCCGCTATGCCGTTATGAAACAGAATATCGGGGTGGCCCGGGCCTGGAATCTGGGACTGGAGATTGCCGTGACTCCGACGGTTTTTATCCTGAATGCTGATCTGCATGTCGAACAATCAGCCATCGATACGGTTGAAGCGGCTCTGCTTTCGCTTCCTGATGCAGGCTGCGTCGGACCGCAAGGGAGCTTTTTTGAATTTGCCATGGCGAGGGACTACACCTATTTCGATAAAGGGACTTTTAACCAACCGGTAGAGGTCGATGCTGTTTCCGGATTCTTTTTTGCCATAAAAATCCAGCACTTCAATCAAAAAGTCATCCGTTTCGAGAACGCATTTACCCCCTGCTATTTTGAAGAGTGGGACTTGGGGCTGCAGATCAAACGGGCAGGTCTGAAAAATTACATTGTGCCTACGGTTGCCTATGACCACCACTGGAGTGGCAGCATCAGGGCGCTTCGGGAAATAAACTTCTATGAAAAAGCTGAAACAGCGGGTGAAATTCTGCTGCGCAACCGCATGCTGTTCATGAATAAATGGCGTGGAATAACCGGACGTGAAAACAGGCCAGAGCTTCTGAAAAGCGGGTTTGTCAAGTATGCCACGAATCAGGCTCAAAATCTGGCTGTTGAAGGGCAATTTGATGATGCCAGAAAATGGATAGAAAATTTGGCACTGTGCTGTCACAATGATGGTGAAATTGCTTTATTGCGCAGGTTTGTTGACATATTAGCCTGCAAAAACGCTGCATCTGCGCAGCAAATTGGGGAATAGATCCATGATAAAAGATATGCTTGCAAAACTGGAGAATCAGTTGCTCCGTTCAATGGCATTTCAGGTTGAGGGTGATTATTCCGCGGCGCTGAACGGGTACGAACAAGCCTTTGAGGCACTTTGCTTTTATGAGAAACTCGGATACAAACCGGAGGTGGAGACTCTCTGGCGTCGTGTGCTTGAAGCTCAGCCTGAGCCGGCACTGGTTCTTTTTTTTCACGGATTGATTCAGTATCATCGAGGTCAGTACCTGTCGGCCGCCGAGGCTGTACATGCCGCAATATCACTGAAACCGGAAGTCGCCTTTCATTACTTTCTTCAAGCCAGAGCGCTGACCGCCTTAGCTGATTATTCCGGTGCGTGTGC